>Ga0073928_10002174_pt1 | contig 34751 bp, 32 predicted proteins | sample PaiPotPPA55metaG_FD_76969 | JGI IMG/M metagenome (GOLD analysis project Ga0073928, IMG submission 76969) | Iron sulfur acid spring bacterial and archeal communities from Banff, Canada, to study Microbial Dark Matter (Phase II) - Paint Pots PPA... ... | reverse complement strand
GCCAATTCAAATCGCGGTTATGGCCAGGCTAAGGATCCCGGAACCCGTTCCAATGCCTTCAGCGGGTACACCGCAGGAGGCAATGCCGCGGCCCAACAATCGCGCGGAAAATCCAGTTTGGGCGGTGGTGGGGGAAGTCGCGGCGGCGCTGCTGGCGGTAAACGGCAATAGTGATTGGGCTAGGTCACAGACAACAATTCTAAGGATTATATGAAGGAGATACCAATGTCACACCAGAGGACCGTTCCGCAAGGGAGAACTTACCCAGCGAGGGCTAGCATGATCCTAATTCTCTTGTTCGGCTTTACGAGTCTCACGTTGGCGCAACAACCTGGACAAAAAACCTTCGCTTCGCCAGAAGAGGCAGGCCAGGCCCTGTTCGCCGCCGCTCAAAGCGGCAACAACGCGGCGCTCCTCGAGATTTTTGGGTCGGCGGGGAGTCAGATTATTTCCTCCGGTGACGAAGTTCAGGACCAGACGAGCAAAGATCAGTTCGTCGCTAAATTTCAGGAGATGCACCGTTTTGTCAACGAGCCCGATCGCACAACGACCCTTTATATAGGAGCCGAGAACTGGCCCGTCCCTATTCCGCTTGTTGAAAAAGGCGCGGCTTGGTACTTCGACACACCAACGGCAGAGAAGGATATCCTGTACCGTCGCATCGGCAAAAATGAATTCGCCGCGATGGATGTTTGCCAAGCTCTCGTTGATGCGGAGGGGGATTACTTCAGTCAGTCCCGTGATGTGGGGCCGCCACAATATACGCAAAAGTTCATCAGCGATGAAGGGAAGCAAAATGGACTCTACTGGAAGACCGCGGACGGCGAACCAGAGAGCCCCATTGGTCCGCTGGTTGCCTACGCCGCTGGTGAAGGTTACGACAAAAGCCAGGAACCGCCGAATCCATATCACGGCTACTTCTATCGGGTCTTGTCCGGGCAGGGAGCGAGCGCGCCGGGCGGCAAGAAAAGTTACATTGTGGACGGAGCGATGACCGGCGGCTTTGCGATTCTCGCTTATCCCGCCGTGTACCGTTCATCCGGCGTGATGACCTTTGTCGTCGGCCAGGACGGAGTGATCTACCAAAAAGATCTTGGCCCTAACACAGTAGAGTTGGCTAAAGCTATGAAGGAATATGTTCGGGATAAGACTTGGAAGCAAGCACCATAATTACAGCCTAAAACGGAGGATTCATGCGCCACAATTCAAGCACGGAAGCGCGGAAGGCCGGTATGTGGATATCGGTATTCGTTTATCTATTTGTCGTTCTGATTTCAGTGGCGGCGACGGGGCAGAGCGAAAGCCCCAAAAAGCCAGAACACTTTTCAGCGACCGCGTTCGGGCAACAAGGAATGTTTGCCGGAAAGAATGTAGGCCTTAACATTTACATCACCGACTACTCCAGCGATCAGGAGGTTCAGGACCTTGCCGCGACCCTTCAGTCCAAGGGGTCTGATCCTTTACTTAACGCTATCCAAAAGATGAAATCGAAGGGAAGCGTAGCTGTCACGGGGTACACGGGATGGAGAGTCCCAGTTGTGCGCCAACGCCCGACCGAGAAAGGCCGCAGGATTGTAATGTTCGGCGATCGCCCGGTTTCGTTCTATGAGGCGCGCAACGCTCCGCGATCGAAGACCTACGAATTTGGGCTTCTGATTTTGAACGTGAATGACAAAGGCGAAGGTGATGGACTGTTGTACGGCGCTTGCAAAGTCAAGTTCAATAAGGACAACCAGCTTGAGGTTGAAAACTATGGAATGGCCCCGGCCCGGTTGGCAGCCGTCAAATTATGGAAATGATTCGTCTACAAGGTCGGCTGGACTGAGAATCCCAAAACGTCCCGTTCGGTCCTTCCCCTGTAAGTCCTAACAGTACCGGACTCTTTGGATCTGACGATACTGTCGGCAGTCGTATTATTGAAGGAGTCCTATGTACATAATGGGAACAGCCGATTACCCGATTAGTGGTACGGAGGTTAAGGGAACACTCTGGCACTGCGACAAATGCGAATCGTTCGTTTCGATTCATTGTGCAAGAACGTTATGCGAGGCCCTTTGCCCAACTTGTGAGGACACGCAGCTGGAGTTTTGCGGAAATTTCGATAGCATTTTGGGAAGGCGATTCGTCGACGCCTGAATCCTGCAACGCGCGGCGATCTTTCTCAAAATCCTGTGATCTTATGTCCGTTTGAAGATTTCTTACTTCCTGGCTCGGATAGGTAAGTTCTTCCCGCGAGCACCTCCCGAACAGCTAAAGGCAATTCGCTTCCCATCCGGGACTTCAGGACGAAGCCTTGTGCGCCAGCGGAGAGCGCTTCGTTCGCTATGTCTTTATCTTCAATGATTGTTAGAACAATGGCTGGTGTTTTAAGACCCCTGCTGCGCAGTTGGCGAACCGCCTCAATTCCATTGAGCTTCGACATGGAAATGTCGGTTACCAGAAGGTCTGGCTGTAGTCTGAAGGCGGATTCCACAAGAGCCATTCCGTCGGTTACTTTTTCGATGATTTCGCAACCCGGAGCAAGACACTTGCCCACAGCCTCCAACATCGATGGGAAGTCGTCAGCGACAATGACGCGGATCGGTTCTATCGCTATTTCGTCCGCAACATACATATATTTGCTAGAAGACTCCACTCTATTTGATATGGGGTTTTGCACACTGTTAAGAATTGTTCACTTGGACTGAAAAGTTTCCTTTTCGGCACCTGGCCCAAATTGCGTCTTGTTTAACCGATTTATGATGAGATTATTCCTCGATGAATGTGAATGAAATGGCCCTCTGGTGCTAGCAAGCGGCTCCGGTGTGCCATCTATCCTTACCCCAAACCCAAATGATCCACCGATGTTGCGCGGATTTCCGCCTCATAAATCGCTTCCGCAATTCGGGGGTCCGGTATAGCATATCGAGGTCAGATTCGAGACCTGCCAGTGACGAAGGGCCCGCGAAGCCACCTTCCTATCGCTGGGGGTCATTCCAAAAAAAGAATAAATGGGTCTCCTGGCGAAGAGTAGGGATCTGATGCCTGCGGAATGGCGCGTAAGTGGCTCTTCAGCGAGGTGTATTGGTGAATCGGTTTCGAAGTTCTGGAGTTGTCATGTCGTTGCAAGGGTTACCCGCGGCAAGTGAACAGCTCTTCAGGTATCTTTTCGAGCAAGTGTCACTTGGAATCGCGGTCGAGGATGTCGAGGGAAAGATTTTACTGGCCAATCCGGCTCTTGCTTCCATGCTTGGTTATCAGGAAAGCGAACTCCAGGGAATGAATTGCTCACAGTTTGCTGACGGCGACGATGCCGATAAAGATTGGGCGCTGTTTCAACAACTGCGCGGCGACGCAATCGAAAATTACTCGCTGGAAAAATCCTACTCAAGAAAAGATGGCGCCAAGGTTTGGGGACGTTTGAATGTCTCTCTCTTGAAAAACGGCAATGGAGGTTCCCCATTGGTCTTTGCAATCGTGGAAGACATCACCAAGCACAAGCGGGCAGAAACCTCGCTGCGGCAAAGAGAAGCAGATCTTTCAGAGGCGCAGCGATTGGCAAAAGTCGGCAGCTGGCAATGGGATCCCCACACGGACGTTGTTACCTGGTCGCGAGAGCTTTATCTGATTGCTGGCCGCGACCCCCGTCTGCCGGCGGTCAGTTACAAGGATCATTCAACGCTCTACACCGCTGAGAGTTGGGAGAGACTGCGGCAAGCCGTCGAGGAGGCCATGCGAACCGGGAAACCCTACGAACTCGATCTGGAGATGATTCGTGAGGACGGTACCCGAAGGTGGCTGATAGGCCGCGGGGAAGCTAGTCGCGACGGGTCGGGGCGCGTCGTGCAACTGCGAGGCACCGTTCAAGATATTACTGAACGTAAGAATGCGAACGACGCCCTTGCCAGCTGGGGACGCAGGTTGATCGAGGCCCAAGAGCAGGAACGTGCTCGTGTCGCCAGAGACTTGCATGATCATATTAGTCAACGCGTCGCTTTGTTGGCGATCCAACTCGAACAATTGAAGGCGGACCTTCCCAGTCCTACCGTCGAATTCCTTAGACAGATGGACGAAATACGAACCCAAACGTCGCTGATGGCGGCTGAGGTTCAGACCTTGTCTCACGGGCTCCACTCCCCCAAGTTGGAATATCTCGGCATCGTCGCAGCCATGAAGGATTTCTGCGCAGAATTTAGCGACCGGCAGAAAGTAAAAGCCACCTTTATTCACAAGGACGTCTCCCGCGCTGTGCCCAAGGAAATTTCACTTTGCCTGTTTCGAGTCTTGCAGGAAGCGCTACAGAATGCGCTCAAACACAGCGGCGTCCGTCGTTTCGAGGTCAGACTGCGCGGAGCGCCGAACCGGATCGAACTGACGGTGAGCGACTCGGGAATGGGCTTCGACCCTAAAATCGCGATGACCAACTGGGGACTGGGCCTGGTGAGCATGCATGAGCGGCTGCAATTGGTCCAAGGCGCCCTCTCAATCGACTCACAACCAAAAAGAGGTACGAGAATTCACGCCAGCGTTCCTCTCAATGCAACTCGCGACGCAATGCGGGCTGCCGGGTAGACGATATGAGCTCCGTCCAACGCAGCCCTGCGCAAAAACGGCGCTAACTTCTGCGAGTCAACAATTCAAGTGCAAGATATCATCCCAGTTATTATTTTGGGAGCGTCGTCACCACTCATGCCAATCTGCTATGGTTTGCAATAGAGGATTACTTCCACGATTCACACTCTATTAACAGTGGTATGGTTCACTGTTACGATCGGTTTACTGACGTGATAGTTCAGAAGCGAAAGCGGCTTGGAATCGAGAAGAAGCTATGGCCTGCAAATCATGCGCTTCAAACGATGCGAGAGAGTTTGCCGCGGAGATGAATCTTCATATTCGTGGTGCAATAGGGATGGATAAGCCCGCAGTCTTGTTGTTTCCCACCATCGTCGTCTGTTTGAATTGCGGGTGTACGGAATTCGACATCCCACAAAACGAGCTGCGGATACTTAAAGAAAGCGCTGCGAGCGTTTAGAACCCCTCCCCACCGCGGATACACGGTTCATACGCAAGCCCTGAGGGTTGTTCCAGTTCAATTAGTAGCCAAGGGGGACTGCGGACAGTCCCCTCTGGCTAAACAGGGTCGCTAGAAGTTAAATACGACTCCCGCCTTGTACTGGAAACTGTTCTGACCGCTGCTCGCGGAGTTGTTGAAGCGAGTGTAAAGATAATCGATCTCGGCTGGCCGGAACGCGATCGTACCCGAATGATTTATTGCGATGTCCACGCCTCCGCCAGCCGCGAGCGCAAAGGAATTGCCGGAGGGAGCTTTGGAAAACACAACACCCGATACCGCCGCCACGTTACCGTACACGTTGCTGTGAGCTCCGCCCAGGAGGACCTGGCCGTACGGGCGGACTTTCCCGGTTCGGATCCCAATCTGCGGACCAAACAAATAGGTGAAGAGGTTGCCTTGGACATTCGCACTGCAGCCCAGCGGGCAAATCGCAGTTCATGGAGCGGCAGTAAACCTCTGCGTGTTACTGCCATAGCCCTGCAGGTCCATCTTGATGCCAAGATGCGGGGTGAAGTTGAAGTCGACCGAGCCACCAGCCCCATTGAGACTATAGCTGCTGGTATAGGCGTGGCTGGCGGCATAACAGGCGTAGCTGTAATCCACCGCTACCTCAATCTTCGGGAAATCTTGGGCCAGAGCGCTCAGCCCAAAAAGCAAAACAGCGCCGAATACAATTGATTTTGTTATGTTCACGATTGTTCTCTCCTTGATATGTAAATTTGATTTCACGACCTACTCCTGCTACTGCGTTTCGAACTTCCCCGATGTATTTCAAAAATCGAAGCTCTTGCGGAGCGACACACTTGGTGGCTTTCAACAGAAGTGTTGAATCCAACTAATTAGTTAGTGATTTACTTGTACCGATCACCGGGAAAGTGCACGACTGTCAAAAGGCGCAGTTCAGGCCCTAGAAGTGGTTACTGTCTTGTCTAGATAATTGCCACACGGCTGATGGATGTGGCTTCGCAGAGAGAGATGATTCAGGTCGCATTGGCCTTCTTGAAGAAGTAATAACCGAGAGTTAGGGATAGAACAACCACTCCCATTGCAATAATTGAAAGTGGACTAGCGTCGCGGTAATTAATGTCGATCGCATGCCTTGCAATGGCGATAATCGCCACCGTGAGTACGACTTCTACATGGATTACATGTTCGTCAAGGTACATCATGACGGTCTTCATCAACTCAATACCAATTAATATAAGTAGAAATTGAGCGAACACGTCATGGACCAAATCAATTTGCGCTGACACTTCCTGGATGTTTCTGCGAAACAAATGGTGCCAGATGTGTTCGCCCAAACTAAGAAAAATTGCGGAAGCGAATTGCAGCGTTGCAAAGAGAATTACTGCCATCAACAGAACCAGTAGAACAATCACAACAAACTTCTCGAACCGTGCGTAAATTCCAACAATCCGCATAGGACCGAGCTCCACCGCAATCGTACGCCATGCAGTCATCTGTTGATAACCGCTGACGGAGCAACCGATCGCGGCTCCGATGGTATCGTGCTTCCCGCCAATTGTTCAATGTAGCATCAGGTGGGCTGATGGGGCCCGTTTCAGGTGGGGAAACCGCACAGCCGAGGAGTCATTCCCTGTACTGCTCTAATGGGCGATTCGACAACTACTGACAAAAGTGACAGTTACAACGTACTGAGCGTGCCAATAGCATTTGACTGCCGGCGTGTGTCGATACTCGGCGAAAAGCGTGCGCGTCGGCAACACTATGATGTGATCGCAAATTGCTTGAACGGTTTCCGAAAACTGGGTGCGCCATGGCAAACCAGGGCGTTAGGTCAGTCGCCGTTGGGGATAAGATAGAGAAGTTCACTCGGGTAGCAGTGATTCCTACACATTTACTCGCGCGGGCAGGCAGTCCTGGAAGCAGAATGGATCGTTGAGCAGAATCTGTTGAGTGGGAAAGCAAGTGTCGCCATGGAACGTCGCAACCGAGCGCGCCTGTTGATCGCAGATGACCACATCCTATTGGCGGAAGCCTGCAAGAGCCTTCTCGAGCCAGAATTTGAAGTAATTGCCATCGTTGGCAATGGGCGCACATTGATTCAGACAGCCTCAGAAATGAAGCCTGAAGTGGTAATCGTTGATGTTGCCATGCCGCAACTAAATGGGCTGGACGCCGGCGAGCAGCTGAAGCATCTAATTCCATCGATTAAACTTGTGTACCTCACGATGAACCTTGACCCCGAAGTGGCTGCCGAGGCTTTTCGCAGAGGCGCGTCGGGATACGTGTTGAAGAATTCCGCAGCTGAAGAGCTTTTGTTAGCCGTCCGTCGAGCGCTCAAAGGCGAATCATACCTCTCTTCGTCAATTACCAAAGACACAGTCAAATTCCTTTTACAAAGCGGCAAAGCTTATGACGAAGAAAAGCGTATAACAGCTCGCCAGAGCGAAGTCTTACAGCTCCTGGCGGAAGGAATGTCAATGAAGGAAATCGCGGGCGTTCTGAATCTCAAACCTGGAACTGTCGCTTTCCATAAATATAGAATCATGGAAAGCCTCGGACTAAAGACGACAGCGGAACTGCTTCAATACGCCATCCGGCACCACATAATTCCTTCCTAGAACGCGGCAGATGCTTGTTTCGGAAAACCAAGTCGTTCCAAGAAAATGTTGTGCAGCCTATTAGGATCGTTCTCCCTGAAGTTTGACTGCACAACGCTGACAGATCTATTCGCTGACAGTTATAATATTTTCTTAATAAACCGAAAGCTTAATTCACGCCAGCTGTCCCTTTCCAATCGATGGGGTCCGAAAGTCTCCACGGGTTTTGATTGGGTATAATTTCCACCTGCGCATCCTTATTGACCGCAAGCTGGGCTGCCGGATACAAGATCCCCGTGTTCTTGCTCTTGTCTGTATCGTTCAAATCGAATTCGCCCGCAGTCAGGTTGGCATATTGGCTTTGGGTGTCGAAGAACGCTTCTCCAAATCGAATGGGACGATTGGTGATGAAGCGAATCTTACGTCCAGTCGGAGTCGGAATCAGTCTTATGAAACTGACGTCATAACCGAGTGTCCCGGTGATCGAGACATGGCCCACGGCTTTCATCTTAGTCAGCGCGTTGACCAATCCCTGGTTCTGCCCTTTTTCAAAAGCCTGCACCAGCACTTGTCGGTCCGCTGGCGTCGAGAATTCGTAGATGATCAGCGTCACGTCGAAAGTCTGTCCCACTTGAGTGCCCGTGCCGAACGCCGTGGCCTCGATCGATTCATCCTTTTCTCTCGCCAAGGTTGGAAGACTTCCTAACAGCAGCAGACCGACCAGCAGCAAACTTCCGACCGTGACCTTGTAGTTCCTTGAAGGCATGCTTTTCATTCGCATCATTTCTTTGTCCTCCCCTTTTCTTGTGAATTCGCTGGATGTAGCCCTACGTCCAGACGCATCGTTTCTGTCGCGTCATCGGGCGACAGCAAAGAATTCACTTTGCGGTCCTCAAGTGCGTGTGAAGTCGGTGAGAGATCCCATCGATCTGCTCTTTCGCCCCGAAGCTTTCCTCATCGGATGAAGCTCCGCGTGATCTCAAGCTCGGATGTCGCCTACTCTTTTAGCAGCCAGGGAATGACATGGACACTGTCAAAAGTGGCAGGTCGCAATACAAGATCAGCTAGCGGCGATTAGCTCCCGGTCTGCTTCTTGTCTCCACGTCGCAGACCGGCGTATCGAGCGGCAACCGGATTCGGAGCGGGGGGTACTCGCCCCGAGATTGAGCGAACAACAAGCGAATCAGTAGTTTTGAGTATCTTTCTCTCCCGTCGAGATTTATACTGCACGTCACACTTCGTTTTGCTAATTCATGCGATAAGTAGTTCCATCCAGCTACAACCGTCCGAAGTGACGTAAAACGAGGGTAGAACCATGGAACGAAACCGTCCTAGGATCATGATTGCCGACGATCACATTCTCGTGGCCGAGGCATGCAAGAAATTGCTCGAAGCCGACTATGACGTGGTAGCGACTGTCGGGGATGGCCGGGCCCTGGTTCGTGTAGCGGCCACTCTGAAGCCGCAAGTCATTATCGTCGACGTTGGCATGCCCCTCCTCAACGGCCTAGACGCAGGTCAGCAAATCAAACAATTGCTGCGGTCCGTAAAATTGGTCTATTTGACTATGAATCAGGACGCGGATCTGGCAGCCGAAGCCTTCCGACGGGGAGCCTCAGCTTACCTGTTGAAGACCTGCGCTGCCTCCGAACTCGTGATCGCTGTCCGGGAGGTCCTTAAGGGCAAATCCTACCTATCTCCGCTAATCGCCAAAGACACCGTGGATTTTATTTTGCGGCAGGGCAAGGAATTGATTGAAGAGGGCAAGAGGCTCACCGAGCGGCAGCGGGAAGTGCTGCAGTTGCTCGCCGAGGGAAAGTCCATGAAGGAAGTCGCGAATGTCTTGAGCCTGACGACAAGGACCGTTGCCTTTCATAAATATCGGATTATGGAGCTGCTGAATGCCAAGAGCAATGCTCAACTGGTGCAGTACGCAATCAGAAATCACGTGATTGCCGCGTAAGTGCCAGAGCGGATAGGCTTTTTTGGCATGTATCGTGCGGTCGCATCCCCACATTTGTTTCTAATCACAGAGAATTCCGCCGTGTGCAGATCCCTGCATATAATCCAGTCTAGAAGTCTCATTTGACTAGGGAATTCTCGCTTTGTCCAACATTTGAGACGATCAAAATGCTCAGAGTGAGCCGTGGGTGGGCATTCGCGAGCAGATGACTCTTTGTTTTTTTCTGCACAAAACTGTCAACGTTGCCAGTTCTCGACCTCGAAATTCTGACCTATAAAGAATGAAACCCAAAGGTCGGCATTTTTATGGGACAGCGAATTCAACAAGAGCACATTGGCGGAACGGCAGCTCACGTCGGCGATTGTTTGGTGTGGGCTGAAATTTATTACCTCGACTCCCCAACGGACTATCGCGAATACCTTCCAAACCATCACTGCCAACCCGTTCGGATTGACTCCCCGTTGGTGATGTTGGACCCTGAAATTCCTAAGGCAACTTTCGCCAGTATTTTGTTTGCCGGCCTGTGTTCCGTCGGTCTTATTCTTCTCTCGGTTGCACTCGGGGTTCGACGTGTGTGACCTGCTTGGTTTCCCTCGCCCATGTGATTCTTACACTTCTTGCCTGTCACTTCTGCTAGTTGAGGATTATCCGCTCTCTCGTAATACTGCTCACCGGAACGGTATGCCCCATGCAAAGGAGGGCTATGGAAAACAAAGCACACGAAGATCAGAGTTCGGCTGTCGCGGTCTTCAGTGACCATGCCGGTGCCGAAAATGCCATAAGGAAGCTGAAGAATTCTGGTTTCGACATCACGAAGCTTTCCATCCTCGGAAAAGACTTCAACAGTGAAGACAATGTGGTGGGAATTTACGGTGCCGGTGACCGCTTGAAGTATTGGGGAAAGATGGGCGCGTTTTGGGGTGGTATGTGGAGTCTTTTGCCGGGATCGGCCTTCTTGATCGTACCGGGGATCGGACCCGTGGTTATTGCTGGTCCGGTTGCAACCTGGATTGTCAGCGCTCTAGAAGGAGCTGTTTTCGTCGAGGGCGTGAGTCCATTAGGCGCGGGCCTGGTCAGCCTCGGTATTTCCAAGGACAAGGCTTTAAAGTGTGAGAGTTCGATGAAAGCCGGCAAGTTTCTATTGATCTTGCATGGCACATATACAGATGCAATAAAAGCGCGAAATACTTTGGAGTCCACGGCAGCCGAGGAAATTGATATTCACCAAATGCCTCCTGAGCCAGCACGGGTCGGATAGGCTCGAGATTTTATGAGTGCGCCTCCGACAATTGAAATGCGTCCGTTCGCTATCCGCACCGCACTCGTGATAAGCGGGGATCCCACGATTGATCAGCAACTACGAAGGATCCTCGGGACCGAGTCATGGGCGATTCAGGACGCAGCTGACAACGCCGCCGCTCTTGCGTTGGCACAGCGAAAAGCCTTCGATTTGATCTTAACCAGCGCAAAAACTTCAGGAAAAGAAGATATCGAATTGCTTCGCAAGATCCGGCGCATCCGCCCTCATACCCGCTTGATCATTTTGACCACCGAGAGCACGCCGGCGGACGTCATCACCTCGATGCGCGAGCGCGCTTTTAGCTATTTTTCCATGCCCTTCTCATCCGACGCGCTTGCCACTATGGTTCAACACGCTATCGAGGATCCGTGCTGGGATGACGGTATCGATGTGATCTCGGCAACGCCCGAGTGGATTCGTCTCCGCGTTCGCTGTGACTTTAAGACAGCTGAGCGAGTGCTCCAATTCTTCGATGAGATTGCCGAACTTCCTGACCCCGAAAGAACTGAAGTGGGCACGGCTTTTCGTGAAATGCTGACGAACGCAATCGAACACGGAGGAGGTCTTGATCCCAACCAGCAAGTTGAAATCGCGTACCTGCGCGCTCGCCACATGGTGACCTGCCTCATCGCTGACCCGGGGGAGGGCTTTGAGATGAACAACATTCCCCACGCCGCAGTGGCGAATCCGGACGACGACCCTGTCCGCCACGTGGAGTATCGCGAATCGTTGGGCATGCGGCCCGGCGGTTTCGGCGTTATGCTGGCAAAACACCTCGTCGACGAGCTCGTTTATGGGGAAAAGGGAAATGAGGTTCTACTCATCAAATATTTGAGGCATGAGCCGGGACCGATAAAAGATTAACCTTCGCGTCTGCCACTAGTCCCGCTTGAAGTGACGGTGTGCTTTGACGTACACCGCTGACATAGCCAGCTCAAATTGGATTTTGTCCGCGCATATCAGGCAGACTGGAAACACTTCCCCGTAAAGCACCGTCACCAAGTGAGCCTCTGCATGCTTCTTTCCGTGAATGACTTGGTAAATGCCTGAAAACAGTGCTTTGTCGCCGGGCTTAATAACGTCCGCCATCAATCTCTTCCTTTTCCAAAATTTCGCTGCGGTCCAGCAAACGATTGCGCCAATCTTCCTTTTCTGCTCGCGGAAAATGGCACGGAACCGCCGATAGTAGGCCTTATCTACAGTTCTTCGATCACGCCACGGCCAGCCAGCTGGCTGCTGACGTATCGTCGTTTCTGGAGGACCGCTTCCGCCGCGGCAATCAGCTCATTTGCAGCATCATGCTTAACGACATACGCGCTGGCGCCAGCGTCCAAAGCTTCGCGTGCAATGTCGGGACAGTTGTTGCAGGTCAAAAATAGTATTTTGGAATCGGGTGAGACGGCGCGAATGCGTCGTGCAGCTTCGATCCCGTTCAATGCCGGAAGGCCGATATCCAGGACAACTAAATCAGGCCTCAGTTCTTTGGCTTTCTGAACTGCCTCCTCGCCGTCGAACGCCTCTTCCACGATCCGAAATCCGGGCCGTTTTCTCAGAGTCGAAACCGTAAAACTTCGGAAAGGCAGAAAATCATCTACTACCAAGATACGCACTAATGCAGTTTCCAAATCGTATTGCCTCTGCCAGCGAGCCTCAATAGTCAAGACCCCAGGTTCTAGAAAATTCATAGCTTTGAAAAAGTATCGGGAGATAGCGCATTCGTCGTTGCTTAAAGACAAGCTCTTGGTTGCGCCGGAGCAACTAGAAAAGAAAACCTATCGGAGTTGAAGGAAGGAAGTTCACACCTTATGCAACAAAAGTTTATGGGGGGCACGAAGTACGACGCCACCGCGGCTCTTCACAACAGCGCCGTCTCGCTGCCACTCGCTTAAAAGGCGGCTGGCGGTGAAGGTCGTAACGTTGGCGGCGTTAGCCAGTTCCTCATTGGTGATCACGATTTTTACACCTCCGGAGGCATCTTGCCCAAAACCCGCGGCAAGACTGACCAACACCCCAGCTAGCCGCTCTCGGGCACTATGAGAGATTAACGCGACGTGTGCGGTAAGGAATAAGGTCATATAGTCGAATGCAAGGAGCAACGCATTGTCCATTAGCTCCGGGCATCTTGCCGCGAGTTCGCGTATCTCCTTACGCCGCCAAACGAGTGCCCAGCTATCAGTCACCATTTCTGTGCTGACGAGATAACACGAGGGCCTCGACAACAGAGCCGCACCTCCGAATACTTCGCCGACCCCAAGCCAATGGAGTAAAACTTTTCGGCCATCCGGTGTGATGAAGAAGTATCTGGCACAGCCTTTTGTAACCAGAAACAGATAGTCGGCGGGGTCACCCTGGGTTGTTACCACAGAATTTGCCAAATATCGTCGCTTCGTAGCGGCTGACAGCACCAACTCGAGGTCAGGTTTTGGTAAGCCTTCCAAAAATCGCGACTCAAAGCCGTCTTCTAAGGGAGAAGACCTTTCCGCTGAGCGCCGATTCGATGTGGGCCAAGATCTAACCGTCATGAGACTCGCTCTCGTCAAGGCGCCGGGCCGATCTCCGAAATTCTAGTCGAGACGCCGGGACACTGCGCACTGCCAAAACTGACAGTGTTTACGCAGGAGAAGTCGAATCACAGTGCATCAGGTAGAATGCGACCGTGGCCGCGGCATTATGAGCAGAATAATGGACTTCCCACTATACGTTTTCGCGATCTCCTTTCTTGCGATGTGGCTGTCGGTGCGTCTCGGTTCCTCCTTTCGCAAATGGCGCCGGCCTCTCGAAGAAGATGAGCGTGAAGACTTCAGACTTATCCTGGGCTCCACCCTTACGCTGCTCGGCCTCATCATCGGGTTTACATTTTCAATGGCCGTCAGCCGGTACGATCAGCGCAAGAACTACGAGGAGGCAGAGGCCAATGCAATCGGAACGGAGTACGTCCGTGCAGACTTGCTGCCTGCCGCCGATGCGGCACGAGTACGCACGCTGCTGAGGAATTATCTCGACCAGCGTATTTTGTTCTACGTGGCTCGCGATGACCGCCAACTTCTAAAGGTGAATGCTTTTACTGCCCAACTCCAAAGCGATCTCTGGACCACGGCCCAGGCTCCCGCTTCGGCGCACCCCACACCGGTAATCGCGCTGGCCGTCTCGGGCATGAACGATGTGTTGAATTCCCAGGGATACACTCAATTCGCTTGGGGGAACCGCATCCCATTCGCCGCGTGGTGTCTATTGGGAGCGATCACTATTTGCTGCCACCTGTTGGTCGGTTATGGCGCGCGCCGATCCGAATTGAAAGCCATTCTCTTCATAGTTCTGCCGTTTGTTGTCTCTATTTCATTCTTTCTCATAGCGGATATTGACAGTCCGCGTCGCGGCGTCATCCGAGTGCGTCCGCACAATCTGGAAATTCTCGCTCAGTCGCTACGTTCGAACTGAGTCGCAGGGCGCATTTTTAATGACGGAGGCCGGTCGGGGAGAATTCTCGACATCTGGTATTTTTACCAGTCGTAAGCCGCATGCTTGCCGACTATAAATTTTGGATCACCGGATGCAACCTTACAGACTGGTAAACAAATTATGAAAAGGCTCGCTCTTCTGTGTGGTGCCCTGTTGCTGACGACCGGCATCGCGCTCGCGCAAACTGTGCCCGCGGGCACAGAAATTGTAGTCAGGCTGATTGATGGAATCGACTCCAACAAGACCGGAGCAGGTGAACGCTTTCGCGCCAGCATTGATGATCCGGTCATAGTCGGGGACCGGGTGGTTATACCGCGCAATGCAGACGCTTCGGTCCAGATTGTCAAAGCAGAAAAAAGCAGTGAACTCTCCATCAAGTTATACGACGTCGTAGTGAATGGCAGGACCGTCGACGTAGTGAGTAACTACGCGCAGGTCAAGGCGCCCAGCAAAGGGGGAAAGTATGCCAAACGTTCGGTCGGATTGGGAGCCCTGGGCGCCGTAGTAGGTGGAATAGCCGGAGGTGGCAAAGGTGCCGCCATCGGAGCCGCTTCTGGCGGTGCGCTTGGCGCGGTCACGGTCGCAGCCAGCGGTTCTAAGATTCAGCTGCCAACGGAAACGCGACTCAGCTTTCAGCTGCGAGCGCCTCTACGCGTCAATTGAGGCGAACTGACAAAAACAAAAAAGGGACGAACATTATGATCTTCAAAATTACCGTCTTGTTTAGCTTGATCCTGGCATCTGCGTCGGTTTTGCATGCCCAGCAGACTACGAAATCGACAGATCAGGAAAGCAACATTCAGTCTTATATCGATCTCATCAGGGCCGATGTCAAATCCGAAAAAGTAGAGATTCTGACCACGATGATGCAGTTCACGCCGGACGAGGCGGCAACGTTCTGGCCAATCTACCAGAACTACGACGCGGAAATGACTAAACTCGGCGACCAAAGAGTCGCTTTAATAAAAGAATATGCCGACCACCACGACGACATGACGGATGAGAAGGCCGACGAGCTTGTACAAAAAAGCTTCGCCCTCATGTCTGACCGGAACGTGCAGTTGAAGAACTGCTACGAACAGGTTAAAGCCAAGATGTCAGCTAAGACCGCAGCCAGATTTGTTCAAGTCGAACATCAACTATTGCTGATCATTGATCTTCAAATCGCTTCGCAGCTTCCGGTTGTCCAATAGCTGCTGCCCACCGCGTCCCCTTGAGTGCTCCTATGCGATGGCCGACCAGAGTATGTGTAGCGCTTTTGACCATAGTCTTGGCGGTCGCTTGTATATTCGCCAAAGACTCGTCCACCACGGCTCCAACGAAACGCCCGAGCCTTGGCGTGGTGCTGGAGGGCGGGGGCGCCCTCGGCTTGGCACATATCGGTGTTCTTCAATGGATGGAAGAACATCGCATTCCCGTGAACTACGTCGCTGGCACGAGTATGGGTGGGCTAGTCGGCGGCCTATATGCTACTGGCCGATCTGCTTCCGAAGTCCGGCAGGTCGTTCAGACGATCGATTGGGACGAAGTATTGCGCGGCCAAACGCCGTTCCCGGATCTGGCATTTCGTCGCAAGCAAGACGCCCACGACTATCCAAGTTCCCTCGAATTTGGACTACGCAAGGGAGTGCAATTTCCGGCAGGGTTCAATTCGGGTCAGCAGGTGTCTTTGATTCTGGATCGCGTTACCCTGCCGTATTCTGATCTCAAGACATTCAACGATCTTCCTATCCCGTTTGCCTGTGTGGCGACCGATCTCGCGTCCGGCAAAGAACATGTGTTTCGAAGTGGCTCCTTGAGTCTGGCCCTAAGATCCACCATGTCTCTGCCCGGCATCTTCACGCCGGTTCGCTCCGGCGATCATATTTACGCAGACGGCGGGTTGCTGAACAACATTCCGATAAACGTGGCAAAAGAAATGGGGGCAGATATCGTAATTGGGATTCACCTCGAAACTGCTGCGCTTGATCCGGAAAAACCTCTTTCCAGCTTCGGGGTTCTCGGACGATCTATCTCAGTCATCATCGCAGCGAATGAACTTCGCTCCATGGAACAAGCCGACCTCTTGGTCACGGTACCGCTCCAGAAGTATTCATCCACGGACTACGGACAAGCCGATGCCATTATCAAAGCGGGATACGACGCCGCAGCTGCCAAGGCTTCCGTTCTGTCCGCGTTCTCGGTGGACGAGGCAACATGGAACGACTACTTGGATACGCGCAGTTCCCGCCGAAGACAGGCTCCGGCACCCGAATTTGTTGAAGTCACGGGAACGACTCCGCAACTAGCCCATTCGATCGAGAAAGAGATGTCCGGCGTGGTAGGGAAACCTATCGAAACGACGACCCTCGATAACAACATCATGACGCTCTCGGGTATGGGGCGATTCTCGAACCTCAGCTATTCGATAGCAGATCGAAACGGCGAGCCCGGACTACAGATTCAAGCCAGCCAAAAGCCATATTCACCGCCTATCGTACGGCCCTTGATCTTGATTGATGGCTCTGATTACAACAATGTGCTCTTCAGTCTGGGCGCCCGAATCACGTTTCTGGACTTCGGCGGATTTCGGTCAGAGTTGCGCAATGACGTAATAGTGGGCTCACAATACGGAGTCGACAGCGAATATTACCGGCCGTTCAAACCAACCAGCCAATGGTTTGTAGCACCACGATTAGGGCTCTACAGCACCCAATACAACGTTTATTCCGAGAATAATTTGATCGCCAGCTACAGACAAAGGCTGGCTGGTGGCGGCGCTGATGTGGGATATGCATTCGGGAGCAGCGGCGAAGCGCGACTAGGTTACGAAGGCGGCTACGAAAGACTGTCGAAGGAGATAGGAAATCCAACAGTGTTGCCCATAGTCTCGGGTGCAACCGGCGACGTCAGGTTGCAATATCTTCTGGATAGGTTGGACGCCCCGGTCATTCCCCACTCCGGCCAAAGTCTTAAGGTGTACACGAAGTGGTTCAACACCAACCCGGGCGCTCCGGGAAGTTTCCCTCTATCTGAAATCCAATCCCAAAATTTCTTTCGCCTGAGCAATCCTTCTTCAATCTACCTCAATGCCTACGGAGGGACGAGTTTCGGCTACAAGACCGGGATACCAGCGTTCTCGCTCGGCGGCACGCAACGCCTGCTCGCATACGGTACAAATGAACTGCTCACAAATCAGTACTTCCTGTTTCAGCTTGGATATATCCGGCAGTTGTTAAAGCTCCCGCCTCTGTTGGGTGATTACGTGGATTTCATCGGGATGTACGAAGTGGGTAAGACCTATCAATTGCCGAACGGTCCAAAGCCGCCAAACCTTCCGAACGATATTGGTGGGGGCCTCATAGTGAACACAATTTTCGGTCCGGTAGAGGTTGCGGGTGCTGTGGGTAACTATGGGCGCGGAAAGTTTTTCTTCCGAATTGGGCGGATTTTCTAGACGGCTCTGGGCAAGGATTAGTTAGGGCGAACCTTTACATAAGAACAATCCAAGGCACTGGCTGATGCGCATCCCAGAAGTTTCAGAGTACGCTCGACATCTCTGCGCAGAATTTCCAAGGCCTTCGCCACGCCGGCTTCACCTGCGGCACTCAGACCATAAGCGTAGGCACGCCCGCACAGAACGGCGCGGGCGCCCAAACAAATTGCTTTGATGATGTCAGCGCCGCGCCGAATGCCGCCGTCCATCAGAACTTCGGCTTGGCCGTTCACGGCCGCTACAACTTCCGGCAATGCACACAGGGAAGCCGAAACGGAATCGAGTTGGCGGCCGCCATGGTTGGAGACCACTACAGCCGCCGATCCCTCATCAATGGCATGCCGCGCATCTTCGCCAGTCAAAACCCCCTTTACGATAATGGGACCGCGCCAATGATCACGAATCCATTTCAAGTCTTTCCAACTGACCGCTGCGGCAGCGAGCGCTGCGTTAACATCAAGGAGTTTCATCGGACCCTGACCGGGAATGACGACGTTGGGCAGCTCACGCAACCCGCCGTCGCGCAGAAAACTGGCAACCCATCCCGGACGAGCAAGCACTTGCGGGAGAAAAGGAATCTTGTCGAGCGGGCTACCGCTGACCAACTCTTTCACTCCGTTTCGGAGATCGCGTTCACGCAATCCGGCCACGGGCGTGTCAATGGTGACGACCAAAGCGGAAAAACCGGCAACCCGAGCCCGCTCGATCGAAGCCTCAGCCGCTCCCCGGCCGCCAAGCAAATAGAGTTGGTAGAAAACTGGCCCTGAAGAGGCGGCCCGCACGTCTTCCATGCGATGACCAGAGATGGTTGAAAGAATGTAGGCGGTGCCCGCCGCGCCCGCCGCGCGAGCAGCAGCGACTTCTCCGCCTGGATGCATCAAGCGGCTGTAACCCACAGGAGCGAGTAAGGCAGGAAAAGAAAGGTCAAAGCCGAGAACACGCGTTCCTAGCTCACACTGTGACTCGTGAATGCAATGCCGCGGCCGAAAAGTAACATCCTCAAACGCACGGCAATTCTCGCGCAGTGTGACTTCGCCCTCCGAGCCCCCATCCACGTAGTCAAACACAGCCTTCGGTAAACGACGACGCGCGAGGACGCGGAGGTCCTCGATGTTGACAACTCGCGTGAGCGCCGCGGTTTGAGGCCCAGCTGTCATTTCTTTTTTTCTGTTCGCTTTCGACATGAACGAGCGTCAAGTCGCATTGCTATTTGTATTGGGTCACTTGTTGCCGAGACTCTCCCAGGCCGTCAATGCCTAGATCTACGACATCACCAGCTTTTAAATATTTTGGCGGATCCATGCCCATGCCGACGCCCGCTGGGGTTCCGGTGCTGATGACATCCCCGGGAAGAAGTGTCATGAACTCGCTTATGTACGAAACCAATGTGGCAACGTCAAAGATCATATTTGCGGTTGAACTGTTTTGTCGAAGCTCCCCATTCACCTTGAGCCACATGCGCCGAGCGCCGAAATCCGGAATCTCATCGAGGGTTGCGAGGAATGGTCCTAATGGAGCGAACGTGTCCGCGCTTTTCCCCTTTACCCATTGGCCCCCGCGATCTTTTTGAAAGGTGCGTTCCGAATAATCATTGTGCAGAGCAAAACCGGCAACGCAATCGAGAGCATCTTCCTTCGATACATAGAGAGTCCTCTTCTTGATTACGACCGCCAGCTCAACCTCCCAGTCTGTTTTTGTCGAGTTCTTAGGAATCACCAAGCCGTCATTCGGACCCACCAGAGCAGTTGTTGATTTGAAGAAAATGACCGGTTCCTTGGGAACCTGAGCCTTGGTTTCGGCGGCGTGATCGCGGTAGTTGAGTCCAATGCAGACGATCTTGCTAGGCCGGCAAACGGGAGGTCCGAGGCGTATCGATGGCGCAACGCGTGGGCTGGAGGATCCGCTTTTTCGCAGCCACGATTCCAATTCGATCAAACCGCCGTTACCGAAAAATTCTTCGTCGTAATCAGAGCCTATGGCAGACGCATCTACGCGCGTGCCATCTTCAAGAAGAACGCCCGGCTTTTCTTGGCGCACTTCACCCAACCTTATTAGTTTCATTCCGTGGACTCCCCGCAGAATTTTGCGCTCTAAAGCTTATCAGTATGAACGAACGCGTGCTCCTTTTGTAACTTGGCACAACCCCCTCATTCTCCTAGATTGAGTACAGGAAAGCGACCTCCAGCGTCGCCTTCGGCCCCCCAAGTGCATCTAATTGGTAGAGGAAACTGCAGGCCCCGGTTAGGCGTGCAAATTTTGGATAGGTTGGGAATGAAGTACACACGAAACCTTTGGATTGTGGCATTTTTGCTCGGGGTGGGCCTTCCCCTGATGTCGCAATCTTCCTATGTTTCGCCAGGTATTGCCAGTTCCGCATCCGGACTTGCGGCGGTGAACCCACCTAACGAATCCGTACTGACTATTAAAAAGCGAGTCGATGAAGTTCACGTCCTTTTTATTGCCACGGACCGGCATGGAAAATTCGTCCGCGATCTCGGCGAAAATGATTTCGCCTTTCTCGATGACAACAAACCACCGCAATCAATTAATAACTTCCGTCGCGAAACTGATTTGCCGTTGCAATTAGGATTGCTGGTTGACACCAGCGGCTCGGTCCATAGCCGCTTCGATTTTGAGCAACAAGCTGCCATCAGTTTTCTGCAACAGACTTTGCGTCCAAACTATGACAAGGCTTTTGTGATGGGGTTTAGTAGTCACAGTCAAGTGTCGCAAGACTTCACGGACGATGTCGCGCTGCTGGCTCGCGGTGTGCAGAGCCTTCACAATGGTGGAGGCACGGCTCTTTACGATGCGGTCTATCGCGCGTGTCACGACAAGTTGATGAAGGACAAAGATAATGGCGAGCGACCAACGCGCCGGGCCATCATAATTGTGAGTGATGGCGAAGACAATCAGAGCGAAGTCACCCGGGCTCAGGCTATCGAAATGGCCGAACGCGCCGAAGTCATCATCTACGCCATTTCAACCGATGACAGCGGATTGATTTTGCGAGGGGACAATGTGTTGCAGCAACTCGCCGACGCCACCGGGGGGCGGGCTTTCTTTCCATACAAGATGAAAGATATCAAGAATTCTTTTTCAGCCATTGCTGACGAGCTTCGCAGCCAGTATGTGGTTTCGTATCGTCCCGCCGACTTCGATGCCGATGGAAGATACCGGTCAATTGCGATCACAGCGATTAAGAAAGACCTCCAGGTACGGTCGCGCAAGGGCTATTACGCGCCAAGGCAATAGCCACAAATAGCGCTCGTCGTAATTCCCAGGTCCACAGCCCCGGTACCAGTGCTACAATTTTAGTAATGGAAGCGGGTCGATTTTCCCGCTTTGTTTTGCAATGTGGAACCTACAAAAAGGCGCATTCGTGCTTCTCCTCAGCTGTGTTTCTTTGCCTTTGGTAGGGCAAATTCAGGGAGTGGAAACGCCTTCGACTCCCAAACCGCGACCGGCGTTTGGGCCGCAACCCGTCCCGGCTCCGCCCCCAACGCTTGAACAATTGCCGGCTTCAGCTCCGCGGGTAGCGTTTCAGGGTGGCCAGCTCACGATCGTGTCCAGAAATGCGAGTCTGGGGGCAATTCTGCGAGAGGTTGAGAGTAAGACGGGTGCCACAATAGACATGCCGGCGAATCCGACCGAACGGGTTGTAGGACAGTTTGGCCCCGGACCGGCGAGGGAAGTCTTGGCCTCACTGCTCAATGGCTCTCGTTTCAACTACGTGCTCATGGGATCACCCCAAGATCCTGCGTCGCTGGATAAGGTGGTGCTTTTGAGGAAAGCTCAGGGGCCGGACCAGCCCGGCGGAGCTTCTCAGGGTGCCAGCACGGCCCAAGTGTTCTTGCCACGGCAGGGCGCCATTGTGACTCCAAATCAAGATGAAGACGCTAATGCGGAGGACGCTCCCGAGGAGACGATGGAGGCCGACCCGCCTGCGGAGGACCAAGCCGCTCAGGGAGATGAGCAGCAAAATGCTCAGCCAGCAGTTAAAACGCCCCAGCAACTGCTCCAGGAACTGCAACAGCAGCAGCAATTGCAACAGCAGCAAGGCCAGCAAGGTGGACCGCTAGGGACAGCACCTCCGCAGCAGATTCAAAATCGGCTTCAACAATAGAAATTGTGACGCGGAACAGGCTAAACGCGCTGTTTTAGCGGAAAATCTAGTCTCCGCCCGCCTGGGTTTCGCTCGTCACCAGCTGAAAAGATCTCGGTAGCGAAGGCGATGAGCCGTAAGAAACGGCATTCAGGATCATTAGAACCGTCGCGTAAGTAGAGAAAATCCCCAAGGCGACTACGCTGATCGAAGTTAACGCTAACACTAGGATGGCGAGTAAGTTACTCAAATTCAGCCCACTTTCTATGAAGTGCAAACAGTGTAAAAAATGAGAATTCTGTCCCATAACGCCAATCTACCCGCGTTTGACGCTTGCTCTTATTAGCAACTAAGATACGTGAGTAGAATTGCGCACTCCCACTTTCCGACATTTCTGAGGACCCGTCCACGTTACGGAAGGACATTCTCCGCACGGATTTATGCCAATTACCAAAATTACGGTGCGCGGGGCGCGCCAGCACAATCTAAAGAACATCGACGTCGAAATCCCTCGTAACACCCTGACGGTTATCACGGGTCTCAGCGGTTCGGGAAAGTCCTCGCTTGCCTTTGACACGATTTATGCGGAGGGACAGCGTCGTTACGTGGAGACGCTCTCCGTCTACGCCCGGCAGTTTCTCGATCAAATGGAACGGCCCGATGTCGACGGTATAGACGGCCTGAGCCCGGCAATCTCCATCGAGCAGAAAACTACGAGCCGAAGTCCGCGATCGACCGTGGGTACCATTACCGAAATCTACGACTATCTTCGTCTTTTATTCTCCTCAATCGGGACCCCTCACTGCCCCCAATGCGGGCGGGAGATTGCCCGGCAATCGGCCGAGCAGATCGTGCAGCGCGTGATGTCGCTTACTCCGGAAGATCGCGTCATGGTGCTCGCCCCGATCGTTCGCGGACGCAAAGGCGAATTCAAAAAAGAGATGGAGAAATTGGTCCAGCACGGCTTCACGCGTGCCCGAATCGATGGCGAGTTGGTGAGTCTCGAAGAAGATCTGCAACTGGACAAGAGGAAGAACCATACTATCGAGGTTGTTGTCGATCGCCTGTTGGTGAAGCCCGGAATCGAGCATCGGCTTGAGCTGTCGGTGGGATTGGCGATGAAACTCGCCGGCGGACTGGTTCAGTTAGCCGTGGTCGGCGGCGAAGAACAACTTTATTCGTCCGTGCTCGCATGTCCGGATTGCGGAATCAGCGTGGCTCAACTGGAGCCGCGGTCGTTTTCCTTCAATAGCGCCTATGGCGCTTGTCCCGAGTGTCATGGCCTCGGCAGTCGCTACGATTTCGATCCCGCAAAGGTCATCGTGGATTGGTCAAAACCCTTGCTGGATGGCGGTCTGGGTCCGGGATCCGCGTCGCGCAATCTGATTTACATGTTGAACATTACCGCCGCGGCCCACGGTATAGACCTCGGCACTCCGTTCGAAAAATTCGCTGAGAAGATTCAGAACCTGCTCCTCAACGGCGAAGCCGGAAAAGGGAAAACAGGATTTCGGGGAATTCTGGGGTATCTACGCCAAGCCTTGGAAGAATCAGGTTCAGATAGCTATCGGGAGTCGCTACTGGATTACATGTCCGCCACGGAATGCCCGGCGTGCCACGGCAGGCGACTTCGTCCCGAGAGCCTGGCGGTAAAGGTAAATGGCATGTCCATTGGCGACTTCACGGCATTGCCCGTTTCAAAATCGCTTGACGTAGCAAGGAAAATTATCCTCGCGGGACGAGAAGAAATCATTGCCGGACGCATCGTTCATGAGATCAGAGAACGTCTGCAATTCCTGAATGCAGTCGGGCTGGGGTACATCTCACTCGATCGCTCGGCGGCCACTCTCTCCGGAGGCGAAGGCCAACGCATCCGCCTAGCCACACAGATTGGCTCGAAGTTGCGCGGCGTTTTATATGTTCTGGACGAACCGTCAATCGGATTGCATCACCGTGATAATGATCGCTTGCTGACAGCGCTGGAAGAGTTGCGGGATTTGGGCAATACCGTCCTCGTGGTCGAGCATGACGAAGAGACGATCCGTCGAGCCGACTACGTTATCGACCTCGGTCCCGGCGCAGGCCGCCATGGGGGAGAATTAGTGGCCCACGGCACGCCGCAAGACATCCTCAATTCGGATGAATCGCTTACCGGCGCTTATATCTCTGGCAGAATGCGAATCGAAATGCGCCATGAACGCAGGGAAGCAAATGGAGCCGCCATCACTATTCTTGGGGCGCGGGAGAATAACCTAAAGAATCTGGACGTGACTTTCCCGCTCGGAGTTATGACGGTGGTGACAGGCGTTTCGGGCTCGGGGAAATCTACTTTGGTCAATGACATCCTTTATCGAGCGCTAGCCAAAAAACTCTACCGATCACGCGAGGAACCAGGCGCGCATAAAGCGATATCCGGAGCAGAAAATATCGATAAAGTAATTCGCATTGATCAATCTCCAATTGGCCGTACACCGCGTTCGAATCCCGCTACGTACACCGGAGTGTTTGCACAAATCCGCGAGTTGTACGCCATGTTGCCAGAGTCGCGAGAGCGCGGCTATAAGCCAGGACGCTTCTCGTTCAACGTCGCTGGTGGACGCTGCGAAGCCTGCCAGGGTGAAGGCCAGCGGCGCATCGAAATGAATTTTCTCCCCGACGTGTACGTGGAGTGCGAGGTATGTGCGGGACGCCGCTACAATCGCGAAACTCTGACCGTCAAATATAAGGGCTATTCGATTGCCGATTTGTTGGAAACTGCGATCTCCGACGCGCTGCCGATCCTCGAGAATATTCCTCAGGTAAAACAGAAGCTGCAAACGCTGGTAGACGTGGGCTTGGGCTATGTCCATCTCGGACAGTCGGCGGTCACGCTGTCGGGAGGAGAGGCTCAGCGCATCAAGCTGGCGCGAGAATTAAGCAAGCGGCAGACTGGTAAAACTCTTTACCTGTTGGACGAGCCTACAACCGGGTTGCATTTCGACGATATCAAGAAATTGCTGGAAGTTTTGCACCGGCTCACGGATCTCGGCAACAGCATTATTATCATCGAACACAATCTGGATGTGATTCGCAGCGCGGATTGGGTCATCGATCTGGGCCCCGAAGGGGGCGAAGATGGTGGCAGAATCGTGGCTCAAGGCACGCCAGAGCAGGTGTCAAGAAATAAGAAATCCTACACTGGGCAGGCGCTGTCTCAATATTTCGGGAAGAATGCCAAACCTGTGCCGGAGAAGATAGTTTCGATAGCCTGATCGGGAAATAATATGGCCTCGCCCGAAAACCCGCTCCTCGATCATGCCGCGCCCTTACCTCAGGAATCGGCCGGAACGCCGATTTGGTCGCCGCCCGCGTGCGACCCCGCGTGGAACGGTTGGGATGTCCTGAAGATCGCAGCACTGATGTTCATCACCCCGCTGTTCCTTGATGTCGTGCTGGCACTTACAACTCACAAGGTTCTACATATCGGCGCGACTTGGCAACAAGTTGCACAGAAACCAGTAGTTGAATTGCTTGCTGAGGTCCTCGCTTACTGTGGCGTCCTTTTTTACATGGTCGTATTGGTCGAAGGCCAATATCATCGCCGCTTTCTTGAAGCCATATCGTGGAACTGGCCGCGTCACGTGTGGGGGTTGGCAGCAGTAGGATTCGGCACCCTCATTGTCCTTGAGGGTCTGGGCCGTTTCCTGCCCATACCGAAGAACGTACCCTTTGAGGAATTTTTCAAACACCCGTTAGAGGCGTACCTCACATCCCTTCTGGCGATCAGTTTTGGGCCAGTGATGGAAGAGTTATTTTTTCGCGGATTCCTCTATCCAGTGCTTGCCCGTCGGTTGGGCGTGGCCACCGGCGTATTTCTCACAGCATTTGGATTCGGAATGTTGCACTCTATGCAACTCGGATTTGCCTGGGGAGCGGTTTTCATCATCTTCCTGGTCGGGTTAGTGCTTACCATTGTCAGGGCAGTCACAAATTCTGTCGGCTCCAGCGTGGTGGTTCACATCGCCTATAATTTCACGCTCACTGCTATGACCTTTGTTGGCACAGGTGGCTTTCGGCACCTGGAGCGGCTCAACCAGTGATGTCGCCGTGTTATCTTGATTTCTAATGGCTTCCGCGAGACAGGAACTTCTGGAGCTTTTATCGCTGAAGTCCTTCCGGCTGGGAGATTTTAAGCTCTCCTCCGGCGGCTCAAGCGATTACTACATCGACTGTCGCGCTACTACCTTGGACGCGCGAGGGGCTCAACTGACCGGTCGAGTTTTCTTTGACCAAATTCAATCCCAGGGCTGGAACGCCCAAGCCCTTGGCGGATTGACTATGGGAGCTGATCCCATCGTCGTGGCGGTTGCTGTGATCAGCGGAAAGTTGAACGGATTTCTCGTCCGCAAATCCGACAAACAGCATGGCACCGGACAACGCATCGAGGGCTTCCGAACTAAGCGATCTCACGTAGTAATCGTCGACGACGTTTGCACTACCGGCGCATCTACTATTCAGGCGATTGAGGCAGCTCGAGAGTTCGGATTCGAAGTCGCAGGCGTAATGTGCCTTGTGGAGCGACTGGAAGCGAACGGTCGCCGAGCCGTCGAGAGGGCGGCTGCAGGAGCGAAGTTCATCTCAATTTTTACTAGTGACGACGTTCGGCAAGAGCACCTGCGCCAGAAGAACCCAACTCAACTGACATCTAAAATCTGACATCTGGGAACTGATTTGTGATTGAAACCCTCGAATGGACTGACAGCGGCGTACGCTTCATCGACCAGACCAAACTGCCCAACGAAGAAACCTACGTCAATTGCACAACCCACCAGCAAGTCGCGGGTATAATCCGCGATATGGTCGTCCGTGGCGCTCCCGCGATCGGCGTTGCGGCCGCAATGGGCGTAGCGCTAGGAATTAAGAATTCCAAGGCCGATAACGTGCTCTCGCTGCAAAAAGAGTTTGACGAAATTGCCGGCCTCATCGGCAAGACCAGGCCAACAGCGGTCAACTTGTTCTGGGCGATCCAACGCATGAGGGAGAAATTCCAATCAATCCAAAACAAACCGATACCGGAAATCAAGCATTTGCTGGTGGAAGAAGCAAAGCGCATGCACGCCGAAGATATTGCCGCGAATCAGGCCATGGGCCGTCACGGAGCCACCCTAATGCCTACGAGCGGCGGAGTCCTGACGCATTGCAATGCTGGCGCGTTAGCCACCTGCGGGTATGGCACGGCTCTCGGGGTGATCCGCGCGGCAATCGAGCAAGGGAAGAAAATCCACGTCTATGCTGACGAAACTCGTCCTTTCCTGCAGGGCTCGCGGCTGACCGCCTGGGAATTGATGAAAGACGGTATCCCCACAACTGTTATTTCCGACAACATGGCGGGCGCCATGATGAAGCAAGGCAAGATCGGAGCGATCGTTGTCGGCGCGGATCGTATAGCAGCGAACGGCGACGTTGCGAACAAAATTGGGACCTACACGGTTGCGGTTCTAGCTAAGGAACATGGAATTCCGTTCTACGTTGCCGCGCCATTTTCCACGATTGACTTGGCGACTCCGGACGGCAGCGGGATTCCAATCGAACAAAGAAACCCACGCGAGGTCACCCACTTTGCAGGAAAGTTGGTTACGCCCGAAGGGGTTGGGATAGAAAACCCCGCCTTCGACGTAACCCCTTCAAAATACGTAACCGCCATTATTACCGAGGGTGGAATCGCCCGTGCGCCCTACGAAGAGTCTTTTCGACGACTGATGGGGCAGCGAGCGAAGGCGAGCGCCTAATTTTAGGGAGCCGAAAAATATGGGTTTGGGGAGGTGCTTGTTGGATCGTCGCCGGCCATCGGTTGCTTTTTCGATAGAACGAATTTTCTCTTGCCAGACGGTAATCCTCTAGTTACCATTCAGTCCATTCCCTTTTAGCAATTATCGGTTGTTTCTTCTATGAATATTGGCGAGACAATCAGAAACTATCGCTTGCAAAAAGGAATGTCCCAAGGGGACATTGAAAAGCGCACTGGCTTGCTCCGCTGCTATCTTTCCCGCGTGGAGAACGGCCACACCATCCCATCGCTCGACACACTTTCCAAGATCGCAGGCGCGATGGAACTTCCTCTGTCGCAGTTTTTCTCCGAAGGTGCGCATTCGAACGGATCTAAGGGGCTGCCTCAGCTCTCGGACGATGAAGTTCGTTTCCTGAGCCAGGTCCGCCGCTACGCCGTCAGCCTGAACGACAGCGACCGGAAGCTGGTGCTCGCTATGGTAAAGAAGATGGCGTCAAACTCCGCGAAGTAACGGCGCAGGCTTCCAAACCCGGCTCACTTGACTCTCTCGCCGCAATATTTCAAATGCTGCTCGTAAATATAGTTGTCGGTCATTCCTGCAATGTAATCGCACACAACTCGCGGTAGTGGTTCCATCTCGGCCTTCTTTTGGTAGGTGCCGGGCAAGCGTTCCGGATATTCGATCCAAAACTTGAATAATTCTCCGACAACCCGTTCAGCATCATTCTTGTCGGGATCGAGCGCCTCGCTGAAATAAAGATTCTGGTGCAGGAATTGTTTCAGGTTATCCCGCTCCTGTTCCACTTCTGAGCTGAGCGAAACGATCCTGCCAGGACAGGCTCTTACATCTTCGAGGCTCGCTATCCCTCGCGCTGATATTTGCTCTTGCGTGTGATCGATCAAGTCGGTCACATACTTGTCCAGTATCTGTCGCAGCGCCTCGTTAAATTTCAGCTTCTCGATAGCGTCGGGATAGGTTTGGTCAACTTCACGATAGAAATCCGCAAACACTGGAACACCCTGGAGTATTTGGCCCAGGCTCAGAAGGTGAGCCTCATATCCGTCATCGAGATCAGCGGTGTTATACGCAATCTCATCGGCGAGATCGATCAATTGAGATTCGAGGGGTGGGCGCTGATCCAGTAAATATTCCGAAAGTTCAGGGAACCGGTCTGCTTCGTATTCGCGCGAATGTTTAATGATGCCTTCGCGAATCTCAAAAGTCAGGTTCAATCCCCGAAACGTCGGGTAGCGTATTTCAAAATCCTCGACGATGCGAAGTGCATGCAGATTGTGATCGAAAAAAGACCCATGTTCCCGCATGGCAGAATCCAGCGCCTTCTCACCCGCGTGTCCGAAAGGAGGGTGGCCGACGTCGTGCACTAACGCGAGGGCTTCCACGAGATCGACATTTAACCGCAGTTGGACCGCGATAGTTCGGGCGATTTGCGCAACTTCAATGGTGTGAGTCAGCCGATTACGGAAGTGGTCGGAATACCGCCGCGTAAAAACCTGTGTCTTGGCTTCCAGTCGGCGAAACGCTCGCGAATGAATTACGCGATCCCGGTCACGCTGAAAATCACTGCGATAGGAATGAGGAGGCTCGGGATAACGTCGTCCGCGGGAATCGCCTACCGCGTAGTCGGCGAGCATGTGAAAAGTCTAGCAGAGGAGAGAAAAGGACTTCGAGGGAGCGAACAAGCTTAGGCCCCGGACGGAAGTCCGGGGTAAATCCAAGACAAGAACATCCGCCCGAAGGGCGCAACTACTTCTGCGCCGAATCCTCTTTCGCCAGTTTCACTCTCGCGGATTCAAGCTTTTTCTGGACTTTCGCGACGTCGTCCTGATCGACTTCTGCGGCAATGGTCTTGTTCCACTCTTCGAGAGCGCGTTCCCAGTGAGCCGCAGCCAGCTTCAACCGCCCAGTCTTTTGATACAAATCACCCAAATGGTCCTGAACCGTGGGATCCGCCCCCATGTGCTGCGACCGCGACGCTTTATTCAGATTGTCTTCGGCTTGATCGTACTTGCCCAGCTTGAAGTAGGCCCATCCCAGTGAGTCCAGGTACGCCCCGTTCGTGGGATCAAGGTCCACGGCCCTCTTGATGAGGGTTAGCGCCTCATCCAGCTTCGCCCCACGATCGGCGAGCATGTAGCCGAGATAGTTCAGAGTCATTGTGTTTTGCGGATCAATTGCTAACACCTTCCGAAACATCTCTTCCGCAGGTCCGTATTGCTTTTGACGCTCATAGATTGAGCCACGCAAAAAGTAGACGTACTGCTTGTCTTCCTGCTTGGTGGAAAGTTGCTCCGCTTTGTTCAACGCCTCGTCGGCCTCCTGCCAACGCTTCAGGCGGCTGTACATCTGGGAAAGCGCGATGTAGACTTCGCGATCTTCAGATGTGCCCTTGAGCAGAGCTTTGACTTGCTGCAAGCCAACGTCAGGCTGGCCCATGTCGGCCAATTGCGCGGCGTAAACCATCTTCAAATCTTGGTCTTTGGGCAGCTTTACCAGCGCCTCTTTCGCGACGTCCGTCGCTTGCTGCCATTGCTTTTGTTCGCGGTAAGTGTCAATAATCTGCTGATAGCCACGCTTGGCGTTGTCGTCGCCAAGCGGCAGCATCTTACGGAAAGCCTCTATCGCAGCCGTATCGTTATTGTTGTCGCGATCAATCGTTCCCAGACGCTCCAAGAAAACAGCCCGATTATCTTTGTCTTCCTGTGTATAGTTCCCGTCCGGTTTTTCGGTTTTCTTTAGCAAATCCTGCAAGACCTGAGCGGCCTCATCGTAGCGCCCCTGCGCCTGATAGACGGCAGCGACGTTGTAAGAGACCTCGACGGAATCCTGCACCATCGAGCCGGCCTTCTTCAAATTTTCCAGCGCCAGATCAAACTTGCCTTTTCTACGGTAGATTTCGGCTATGCGGACGTAGGTCTTCGCGTCCTCGGGATTGGCCTCGGCAACGATCTGATACTGCTCCAAAGCTGCATCTGTTGGCCGTCGTTGAGAAGATTGTCGGCGAGTCCGCGGATCGCATCCAGATTCTCTCGATCAAGTTCAATCGCATGCTGGTAGGCTTCGATTGCTTTCTTATAGTTCTTCTGCTGCTCGTAGGTATAACCCAACGCGGAATAAAGTTTGCCCGACCGCGCTGAGTCAGGAACCGAGCTCAGAGTTTCTGCAGCGCGCGCGGCGTCCCCTTCATCGTTATAGAGCAGAGCCAGAGTTGTGATTGCCTCTTCAGAATCGGGCTGCAGCTTAATAGCAGTCTTGAATTCCGTCTCGGCCTTTCGTAAATCCTTGTTCAGCTGATACAAACGGCCCAAAAGCAAATGGTCGTCAGAATTGTCAGGCTCGATTTTCAGAATCTGTTCGTATTGCTCGATAGCAGCCTTGAGAACGCTTTCGGATCCAGAACCGCTTTGCAGGTCGCCCAGCGAGCGAAGATAGATGCGGCCCAGCAATTTATGCGCTTCCAGGTTGTTCGGATCGCGCTTTAGAATGTCCTGCGCTTCCTGCACGGCGTCGCGAATGCGTCCAGTCTTGGCGTAAAGTTCGGCCAAACCCGAGTTCAAATACTCGGACTCAGGATCGGATTCGATCGCAAGGCGATATTCGTCGATGGCCTTGCTTGCCAGATCGCTCCGAGCGTAGACCGCCCACTGATCCTCGTACATGTGGGCCAGCGCATAGTGGTAGTACGCGGCTCCTCTGTCTACTTTGGCGACTTTGGGGGTCACGGCGGGCGGCTTAGGTGGGAGGGCGACGCCGGTTTGTTGGGCCAGACTGCTTGCGGCTACGAACACTAGAAAATATAGCTGATAGATGGTTTTCATCAATGCCTTAGAAATTGCGTGGTTACAGAGATTGGATGCCGAAAGCTTCTCCGGCGGTGCTCCGTAATTGTAAACCTGTGTCTTCCATGGGACGAGCAAAACCAGCCAGAAAATGACTGCCAAACCTACTAGAGGTACAGCTCCTATTGGAAATTTGGGGGAGTCTAATGGCTAAAATGCCGCACTCCAGTAAAGATCATGACCAAACCCAGCTGGTCCGCAGCTTCGATAACATCACGGTCCCGCACCGACCCTCCGGGCTGAATGATCGCGGTTGCCCCAGCTTTCGCGATCTCTTGCACACCGTCGGGAAAAGGGAAAAAGGCATCTGACGCGGCCACCGTTCCCTTCAATGGCAACACCGCCCTGGACGCTCCAATTTTGCAGGAGTCCACGCGACTCATCTGGCCGGCACCGACTCCAACGGTTTGGCCATCCCGGGCGTAAACGATAGCGTTGGACTTCACATGCTTGCAGACCTTCCAGGCGAACAGCAAAGCGCGTTTTTCTTCAGCGGACGGTTGGCGCTTCGAGACCACCTTGAGATCACTCTCCTCGAGGGAATGAGTGTCCGCGTCCTGCACTAAAAGGCCCCCGGAAACATTTTTCAATATCCGAGTCTGCGAAGCATCAGTCACCTCGACGAGGCGCAGATTTTTCTTTGCGGCAAACACTGCTTTGGCCCCCTCGTCGAAAGCGGGGGCCGCGATTACTTCCAGAAAAAGCTTCGACATTAGCTCCGCCGCCTCAGCATCCACCGTGCGATTAACGCCAATGACCCCTCCAAATGCTGAAACTGGATCGCATTCCAGGGCCTTCTGATAAGCCTCGGCCAAAGTCTTGCCCGTCGCCACGCCACATGGATTTGTATGTTTGATGATGGCGCAGACGGACTCCTCAAATTCCTGCACCATATCCCACGCCGCCTGCAGATCCACGATGTTGTTATACGAAAGCTCCTTACCCTGCACCTGCCGCGCGTTGGCGACGCCCGCGTTGGATCCGTCGGAATACATCGCCGCTTTTTGGTGAGGGTTTTCCCCATATCGCAGATCCATAATTTTGTTAAATGACAAGCGAATCGTTCGGGGGAAGCCGGAGCTCGGCTGCAACGAAAAATGGCCGTTGGAACTCACCCGCTCCAGCGAAGAAGCGATCGCCGAATCGTAAGCGGCGGTAATCGCGAAGGCTTTCTGGGCAAGCCGCCACTTCGTTTCCCGCGACAATTCCCCGCCGGATTTTGTCATTTCTTCGGCAATAGCGTCGTAATCCGCGGGAGAAGTGACGATCGCAACGTCCTGAAAATTCTTCGCAGCTGAGCGAATCATCGAAGGTCCGCCAATATCGATATTCTCGATTACCTCATCAAACGACACACCCGGCTTTGCCGCGGTTTTTTCAAACTCATAAAGATTCACAACAACCATGTCGATCGGCTGGATTTCCTGTTCAGCTATGGCGGTCCGGTGCGCAGCGTTCTCCCGACGATGCAGGATGCCTCCATGAACCTTCGGATGCAGCGTCTTCACCCGCCCGTCCAGCATCTCCGGAAAACCGGTGAGATCGGAAATGTCCTTCACAGCGATCCCCGTCTCGCGGAGTAATTTTGCCGTGCCTCCCGTGGATACAAGCTCGACACCCATCCCGGCGAGGCTCCGTGCAAACTGTACAACTCCGGTCTTGTCAGTAACGCTGATAATTGCGCGCTGAATCGACGACATTAGGGCCTCGTATACCAAGAATGTGCTGGAGATAAATTCTATCAGCCCAGCGCCAAGCGAACACGTTGTGTACAGGAAAGCGGGAGCGTACTATGTGCGAACAAAGGGCCCGAAATCAGAAATTCGGCGAACTGGCGGCTGACACTGGTGCGCACTAACGCGCCCTATCGCCGCTATCAACCTACCGGGGTAAAACGTTCAAACCCGCGGAGGCAACAATGCTAAACGAAGCGACAATTGCAGACTTTAAATCCAGCATGCGCGGCGGCCTGATCGAGCCAGGCGATCCAACTTACGATGCCGCTCGCAACATATACAACGCGATGATCGACCGGCGCCCACGACTGATCGCGCGGTGCGTTGATGTGGCCGACGTTGTAAGCGCGGTGAATTTCGGCCGCGAGCAGAAGCTGCTGGTGTCCATCCGCGGCGGCGGACATAACGCTGGCGGGTTGGGGGTGTGCGACGACGGATTGGTGATCGACCTTTCTCCGATGAACTATGTTCGGGTGGATCCGAAAAAGAAGACGGTATTAGCCGGCGGCGGCGCCACGCTGGGAGACATGCACCATGCGTCGCACGCCTTCGGTCTCGCGGTCCCTGGGGGCATCATTTCGACAACTGGCGTTGGGGGGCTGACATTGGGTGGCGGGATCGGTTACTTGACGCGACGGCACGGCCTAACTATCGACAACTTGCTGGCCGTCGAAATGGTACTGGCCGACGGACGGTTCGTTACCGCCAGCGCCAAGCAAAATGCCGACCTCTTCTGGGCGGTGCGCGGAGGCGGTGGCAACTTCGGTGTTGTGACATCGTTTCTCTTTAAGGCGCAACCCGTGCACACGGTGTACGCCGGACCGATGTTGTGGTCAATGGAAGACGCGACCGAGATGATGCGCTGGTACCGCGGCTTCATCGCCAAGGCGCCCGACGATATCTATGGCTTCTTCGCTTTCCTCACCGTGCCGCCGGGGCCGCCGTTCCCCGAACACCTGCACAACAAGAAGATGTGCGGCATCGTGTGGTGCTACACCGGACCGATCAAGAATGCGAAGAAGGTGTTCAAGCCGATCCGGAGCTTCAAGACTCCTGCGCTCGACCTAGTAGGTCCGATTCCCCACCCGGTGCTGCAAAGTCTATTCGATGGTCTCTATCCGCCGGGGCTGCAATGGTACTGGAAAGCCGACTTCGTGCGCACCCTCCCTGACGAAGCAATCGTCTTGCATCTGAAACACGCCGCGAAGCTGCCGACGATGCATTCGACAATGCACCTCTACCCGGTCAATGGCGCCGCAAAACGAGTGAAGAACAGCGCCACGCCGTGGGGTTATCGCGACGCGACCTGGGCCTCTGTCATAGTCGGGGTCGATCCGGATTCCGCGAACAAAGAAAAAATCTCTACCTGGGCAAAGGATTATTGGAGCGACTTGCACCCATACTCCGCCGGTGGAGCGTATATCAACTTCATGATGGAAGAGAGCGAGGATCGAATCAAGGCAACCTACCG
>Ga0073928_10002168_pt1 | contig 34848 bp, 30 predicted proteins | sample PaiPotPPA55metaG_FD_76969 | JGI IMG/M metagenome (GOLD analysis project Ga0073928, IMG submission 76969) | Iron sulfur acid spring bacterial and archeal communities from Banff, Canada, to study Microbial Dark Matter (Phase II) - Paint Pots PPA... ... | reverse complement strand
TGATGGAAATGTTCGCTGAACCCGGGTCGCGTGCAAACCTGCTTGATCAAGCCGCGCGGGTCGCCTCCTCTGAGGCGCATCCGTTGTTCAAGCGCTATGTAAGGTAGCGTTCGCCACGGGCATTTGTTTGCTCGGGATGTTGTGACACACTTGGACGTCCGACGCGAACGCTTTCATTTCACCCGGAGACCGTCAATGACCTCTACGCCCGTTCCAGCCAATCCGGATTCGGCCGCCAAGCGTCTTGAAGCGCTTGGGCTCGTCTTGCCGAAAGTGCCTGCGCCACGGGGTGCTTTCAAACCTTTCTCACGCACAGGCTCGCTGATCTTCCTTGCGGGACAGATTTGCGAATGGGAAGGCGAGGTTCGATACGCCGGTCCTGTCGGCACGGAGCAGGATCTTGAAGCGGGGCAACGGGCAGCGCAAATTTGCGGACTCAACCTGCTCGCAGCGCTTCACCTTGCGCTCGATGGCGACCTTGACCGCGTGGTCAGTTGTCATCGCATGGGCGGCTTCGTGTACTGCACGCCGGGTTATCCTGACGTGCCGAAAGTCATCAACGGCGCCTCCGATCTCATGTTTGCAGTGTTCGGCGAACGAGGCCGGCACGCCCGGACCGCGGTCGGCGTTGCCACGCTTCCAGCGGGAGCGTCTGTAGAAGTGGACGCGATCTTTGAAGTCCGCTGATTGCCTTTTCTGTTTTCAGGAGCTCCAGTGCCCACCAGCTTGCTGATCACCCATGTCCGTCTGCCGGACGGTACCCCTGTGGATATTGCTGTCGACGGTGGACGGATAGAAGAAATCGGCCCGAACCTGCAGCGCAGCGCTGACGTAGTGCGCGAAAACGGCCAGGGTGCGCTGGTCCTTCCAGGGTTTGTCGAAGGCCATACGCATCTCGACAAAACGAACTGGGGTTTGCCGTGGTATCGCAACGAAGTGGGCCCGAGGCTCATCGACAGGATCGAGAACGAACGATCGTGGCGCGCGAGCACGGAACACGACGCGGGTGCGCAGTCGCTAGCGCTCTCGCGGGCTTTTCTTGCGGCAGGAACAACGCGGCTTAGAACGCATGTGGATATAGACACCGACGCCGGGCTCAGGCATTTGCACGGCGTGCTGGCAACGCGCGAAACGCTGGCCGATGTCATGGACATACAGGTCGTGGCGTTTCCGCAGTCAGGCATGCTGCGCCGTCCAGGGACCGACGCGCTGCTAAGCGACGCGCTAGCGGCCGGCGCCGACGTGCTCGGTGCGCTGGACCCTGCGCTGATTGACCAGGACCCGGTCGCCTCGCTCGATACCACGTTCGAGATTGCGGACCGCCATCAGAAGCCCATTGATATCCATCTTCACGAGCTCGGCGAGGTAGGCGCGTTCACCTTCAACCTGCTGCTGGACCGTGTCAAGGCATTGGGCATGCAGGGGCGTGTTGTTGTCAGTCACGCGTTTTGTCTTGGGATGCTGGCGGATCGCGAGCGCGACGTGTTGTTGGCGAGGATCGCGGACCTTGACGTTGCGTTACTGACTACTGCGCCGCCGTCCGTGCCCGTGCCTGCAATGCGCGCTTGCATCGGGGCAGGCGTGACGCTGTTTGCCGGTAATGACGGAATACGCGATACGTGGACGCCTTTTGGCAAACCCGACATGCTCGAGCGGGCCATGTTCGTTGGCATGCGCTACGACCTTCGCCGCGATGAAGACCTTGCACTTGCGTTTGACTGCGTCAGTACATTGGGAGCGTGGGCGTGCGGGTTCAAGGACTATGGGCTGCACGAAGGCGCCCGGGCGGATCTTGTTCTGGTAGACGCTGAAACGGTGGCTCAAGCGGTTGTTTCGCGACCCGTCCGCAAGCTCGTTGTTGCACGCGGCAGGATTGTTGCGCGCGATGGTGTTGCATTCCTATGAAACTGATCGCCGAGCGTCTTTATCTCAGGGACCTGGAGCCGTCCGATATCGACGCGGTGCACGAATATGCAAGCTCGCCGGAAGTCGTGTTGCATCAGGAATGGGGGCCTAACACGATCGAGCAGACGAGGGACTATGTAGCAGGTTGTGTGCTCGGAAATTCGATGCCCGACGGAACAACCCTGGAACTGGCAGCAGTACTGAACGACGGAAGCTTGATAGGCAGCTACCGGGCAACTTTGTCGGAAGACGGTACGGAAGCGGAGATCGGCTATTCGCTCAATCCCCGCTATTGGCATAAGGGTTACGCTACCGAAGCCGCGAAACGATTGATCGACTATCTGGTGAGCGAGCGGAACGTGCGGGAAATCTTTGCGACCAGCAGACCAGAGAATCTCGCGTCCATTCGCGTCATTGAGAAACTCGGCATGCAGCAGGTCGATCTTTATCGCAAGAATGTGCTGATCAGGGGTGAGTGGCGTGACACGCTGGTGTTTTCAGTGAAAGTTTGAGATTGCCCGGATCAAGATAAATAATGAAACAAACGAATTCTTAAATAATCGCGCACTCACGCGTTAATTCGTGACGACCCCGCTCATTCGAACGTCTCTATCGACTCAAACGCGACAACGGAACATCACGCAACAGTTGGCGAACACGACGCCTTCAAGGGCACAACTGGTCACGACACCGTGGACCTGAACGCGGACCCCACGTCCTACTTCAAGGAGGCGACGGCGCACATCGAAGGCAGCACGGTTCACCCGATTGACGCGAGCGGTGCGGCACCCGCTGTGAATACGCTGCACCTGACAGGCGACCACCAAATCCTCGACCTGACGTCGCTCACCGGCAAGACGGCAGCGGCGATGATCTCGGGCATTGAAGTGATCGATCTGGGCGGGCATTCGAACACTCTGAAGCTCTCGCTGACCGACGTGCTGAACCTGGGCGAAACTGACCTGTTCCAGCAGGACGGCAAGCAGCAGATGATGGTGCAGGGCAAGGAAGGCGACGTGGTGGACCTGTCGAACTCGCATATCGCGGGTCTGGCTGAAGGCGAGTGGGAGCAGCACGGCACCACGCAAGTGGGTGGCGTCATGTACAACGTGTACGAACACTCCGGCGCTCACACCGAGTTGCTGGTTCAGCAAGGCGTGCAGATCGCCCTGCATTAATGACATGAAGCCGGCTTTCGCCAGCAGGGAAAAGCCGGTTGCGTGAGATTGAACAGAAAGCCGTTCCGAGAAAAACCGGAACGGCTTTCTGCATTGTGCGCCGGGCTCGGGAACAATCCTTCAGACGTAAAGCCTCCGGGGAAGCGTGGACCGTAACCGTCTGTCAGAACCACGTGAGTCGCTTAGTGCCTGACCCGCCAGTATCCCCTTCGCGTTCACACCGTTCGGTGTTTCCCTTACTTCAGAATCCCCCCAGACGGCCGATAAGCACACAACGGCGCGCGCACCGTGCGCCGGGTCATGAACTGTGCCTTGCATCGGAGAGTAGATTGGACCGTCTCAGTTTGAACACCAAATTATCGCTGGCACTGCTCATTACATGGCTCGGGCTGCTGTTTCTTGGCGGATGGGCCGCGTGGCAGTCGCGTGAAGCCATGACCGCGGATCGCAAGATCGGCGTTGAAAACGTCGTCGAGTCGGCTTACGGCATTGTTGCAGACTACGCAAGCCAGGTGGACCGCCATGAGCTGACACTGGAGCAGGCTCAGCAGCAGGCGAAGGCGAAGCTTGCCGCGATGCGTTATCCGGGCAACGGGTACATGATGATTACGACCGCGCACCCGGTGGTCATCATGCATCCGATACTTGCCGATCTGCGCATGAAGGACGTGAGCGACTACAAGGATACGGACGGCAAGCTTTTGTTCGTCGAAATGGTCAAGGTCGCTCAGGCAAACGGACAGGGTTTCGTGCCGTACATGGCACGCGTGCCGGGCAAAGAGGAGCACGTACCCAAGATCAGTTTCGTCAAGCGGTTTGCGCCCTGGGACTGGTACCTGGTCTCGGGCGTCTACGTGAACGATATCAACGACGCGTTCAAGGTCAGCCTGTTGCAATACCTGATCGTGATCCTGTTGACTGGAGGCGTGAGCTCCGCGGCGCTGGTATTGATCATTCGTAATGTGAAGCACAGTCTGGGTGGCGAACCGGCGTATGCGGCGACCGTTGCCGAGGGCATTGCGAACGGCGACTTGTCGCACGACGTCGCGTTGAACGCATCGGACGAGAGCAGCATGTTGTCCGCCATGCAACGCATGCAGCAACGCCTTGCCGATACCGTCCGGAGCATTCGCGGCGGCACCGAAACCATTACCGTCGCTGCCCAGCAGATCGCGGCAGGCAATCACGATCTCTCCGCACGCACCGAGCAGCAGGCGTCATCGATCAGCGAAACTGCGGCGAGCATGGAGCAGCTCACCGCGACTGTTAAGCAGAACGCGGAGAACGCGCATCAGGCGAACAAGATGGCGGCGAATGCATCACTGATCGCAAGCGAAGGCGGGACCGCGGTGCAGCAGGTCGTATTGACGATGCAAAGCATTGCTGCCAGCTCCACGCGCGTGGTCGACATCATCTCCGTGATCGAAGGCATTGCTTTCCAGACGAATATTCTCGCGCTCAACGCGGCGGTCGAGGCGGCGCGTGCAGGGGAGGAAGGTCGCGGTTTTGCGGTGGTGGCGGGCGAAGTGCGTAACCTTGCACGCCGCAGCGCGGACGCGGCCAAGGAGATCAAGAGCCTGATCGAAGAGTCGACCGGCAAGGTCGACGACGGCAAGGCGCTGGTGGAGCGCGCCGGCACAACCATGCACTCGCTGGTTCAGGCCGTGCAGCGCGTGACGGATATCATCAGCGAAATCTCGGTGGCGTCCGAGGAACAGAGCCGCGGCATCGAGCAGGTGAATATCGCCATCGCTCAAATGGACGAAACGACCCAGCAAAATGCCGCGATGGTCGAACAAGCCACGGCCGCGGCCCAGTCGATGCAGGAGCAGGCACAGCTGCTGCGCGACACCGTCAACGTGTTCCGGCTGGCGAGCGTGTGAGAGCCGGCACGCACTTCGGAAGCGGATCTCTGGCGCTGCGATTGTCAGGCGTTCGCCTGCTCGGCGGCGATTGACGTATCCGTTGTACCGAGGTCCGTGCATAGCTGCCGTTCTGTTTTCGCTTGGCTTAGGCTCAGGAAATTGTCCCGGCTATACTTTGGCGCGATTGACCTAATTAAGATCAGCCTATGCATTCGTCGTCAATTCGCGGGTCGGTGCTTCTGTTAATCGACCTGCAACAAGCCATTGATCATCCGGACTGGGGCGTTCGCAACAACCCTTCGGCCGAAAGCGAAATTCGCCGTTTATTAGCGCGCTGGCGCGCCGAGAACTGGCCAGTCTGGCATGTGCGGCATGATTCGTCAGAACCTGCTTCTCACTATCGCCCGGGTCAACCAGGGAACGACTTCAAGCCTGAAGCCGCCCCTTTGCCCGGGGAGCCGGTTATCGCGAAACGCACGAATAATGCGTTCATTGGCACCGGACTGGAAGAGCGGCTGCGCGAGGGCGGACATACAAGCCTTGTGGTGGCCGGCGTGATTACCAACAATTCTGTCGAGACGACCGTTCGCATGGCCGGCAATCTTGGCTTCAATACCTATCTTGTCGCGGATGGGTGCTTCACGTTCGGGCGTCTGGATTGGAATGGCCGAGCGCGAAGCGCGGATGAGGTCCACGCCATGTCTCTGGCGAATCTGCACGGCGAATATTGCACGGTTGTTTCGACCGCGGAGTTGCTGGACGCGTCCCGATAGCTGACAGGGTGGGCCAATACCTGTCACACACTATCTGGCTCGATCTGCCACGATCCTTACCGGAGCATTGGCTTCGAACTTGGCGCGATGTGTCGAAAAGAATGTGCGCACATTGCGGATGTTCGAAGACGTCTTGAAGAGGCGGCGCGCCAGTTCATCGTATTCCGGCATGTCGGAGACTTCGGCTACCACCAGGAAGTCCGGCCCGGGCGACACGCGATAACACTGGGTCACCACGGCTTGTGCGCAGATATAAGTTTCGAAAGCGTCCAGGTCCTCGGCGGCTTGCCGGTCAAGACTGACTTCAATAATTGCGGTTAACGTCGGCCCGATTTTGGCGTAATCGAGAATGGCCACTTCGCGCTGGATGACCCCGGCTTCCCTGAGTTTGCTTACCCGGCGCAAGCACGTAGGCGGTGACGCATGTGCACGGCCGGCAAGCGCCACGTTTGACACAGACGAATCACTTTGCAGGATTGCAAGGATGCGAAGGTCGAGTTCGTCCAGATAAATTCCGGGCACTTTGGGCTCCGTTTTTAGCGCTAAGAGGGATCACTCGCGCGTAGCTTAGCGTGAGATAAAATTTCATCAATTGTTTTGGTTAGTGCTTAATTTCAAATTACTTTCTATTATGAAATTAAATTTCATCAGGTCAACCTTAACATTCCTGCACCGGTTCCAAAGGGGAGCCGCCTAAGGAACAACATCATGTGTGGAATTGTCGGCGCGGTCGCGCAACGCAACATCCTGCCTAATCTGGTCGACGGACTTAAACGCCTCGAATATCGCGGCTACGACTCTTGCGGCGTCGCGTTATACCAGGCGGGGAAATTGGTGCGGGCCCGTAGCGTCGATCGCGTTGCGCACTTGCAAGACGTGATCTCGAGCGAAGCCTTGTCCGGTTATACGGGGATTGCGCACACACGTTGGGCGACGCACGGCAAGCCGGTTACCGCGAATGCTCATCCGCACTTTTCACCGAATGCGGACGCGCCGCGAATAGCGCTTTCGCATAACGGGATTATCGAAAATCACGAGGAGTTGCGCGCTGCGCTTGAGGAAAGCGGCTATGTCTTCGCGAGTCAGACCGATAGCGAGGTGATCGCGCATCTGATCGATCATTTGTATAACGGCGACCTGTTCGAGGCCGTCAAGGAAGCGGTTGCGCAACTGCGTGGAAGCTATGCCATTGCAGTGCTGTGCCGCGACGAGCCGCACCGGCTGGTTGGCGCGCGCGACGGCATGCCGCTGGTGGTGGGCATAGGCGATGGCGAGAACTTCCTGGCCTCGGACGCTATCGCATTGTCGGGCGTTACCGATCAGATCGCCTACCTGGAGAACGGCGATGTAGTCGATATCCAGCTTCACCGGCATCGGATAGAAGACGCCGACGGGCGCCGTGTCGAGCGCCGGGTGCATACCGTCGCGGCGCATAGCGGGGCGGCCGACCTGGGGCTTTATCGCTATTACATGCAGAAGGAAATTTTCGAGCAGCCGCGAGCGGTCGCCGACACGCTTCAGGATGTTACATCGATCATGCCGGAGCTCTTTGGTGACAACGCTTGGCGCGTGCTGAACTCGGTGGATTCCGTGCTGCTCCTCGCATGTGGTGGAAGCTATCACGCGGCGTTGACCGCCAAGTACTGGATAGAAAGCCTGGCGCAGTTGCCGGTGAGTGTGGAGATCGCGAGTGAATACCGGTATCGCGAAAGCGTGCCTAATCCGAAGACGCTGGTTGTAGCGGTGTCGCAAAGCGGAGAGACGGCGGATGTCCTGGGCGCGGTGCAGGTTGCGAGGCAGCAAGGCATGTTGAACACGCTTGCTATCTGCAACGTGCCGACCAGCGCATTGGCTCGTGAATGCGCGCTGACTTTCTTTACGCGGGCGGGGATAGAGATTGGCGTGGCTTCGACGAAGGCCTTCACTACGCAACTCGTCGCGTTGTTCCTGCTCGCGTTGACGTTGGCTCAGGCGCGTCGGCGGTTATCAGAACAGGATGAGCAAACCCATCTTCGCGCGCTTCGCCATCTTCCGGACGCGATGACCAAAGTGCTTGCGCTGGAGCCACAGATCATTGATTGGGCGGAGCAGCTTACGCGCAGGCAGAATATCCTGTTTCTTGGGCGTGGTATGCATTATCCGGTGGCGCTGGAAGGTGCTCTGAAGATGAAGGAGATCTCGTATATTCATGCGGAAGCCTACCCCGCCGGCGAGTTGAAACATGGTCCTCTTGCACTGGTGAGTGACGAGATGCCTGTGGTTGCGGTCGCGCCTAATGACCGCTTGCTCGAGAAACTCAAGTCGAATATGCATGAGGTCAGTGCGCGCAGCGGCAAGCTTTTCGTATTCGCCGATGCCGACTGCGGCATCTCGCCAAGTCCGGGTATTGAAGTGATTCGGCTTACTGAATACTACGGTCTTCTATCCCCTATCTTGCATACGATTCCAATGCAACTGCTTGCGTTTCACGCAGCGCTCGCACGCGGAACGGATATTGACAAGCCGCGGAACCTGGCCAAGTCGGTGACGGTGGAGTGAGTTTTCAGTGAGGCTGGGCGCTGATGTCCCGCATAAATAGAAAGCTTTCAGAAGCGGGAGTCGAAGGCTTTCGGCGATGGGGGTTCGCCCCCTCGCTGAGCCTTTACTTATAAGGCTGAAAGGCTTCTTCGTGTTCCTGATGCTTAATGCGTTTTGACAATACGTTTTTGCCCCCTGAAAAAATCCTCTTTTTGGTGCCAGAGCATCATTTGCTGAACTGGATTAGTTTTTGTTACGCAGTCTCGAAGTGGTTTGCGTTAGGAGGACTTTTCGACCCCTGTGCCTTACCCGGTAATGCGTAGTGGGAATTAATCGACAAGGGGCGCTGAAGCAATTTTCAGCGTCCCTTTTTTTGCAACTGGACCTTCGATTTCTTTTTCTTGGTGCCTTTGCGCGCAAGCCACCCGGTCTCGTGCATGGCGGAGCCATATAAAACTGGCGTCGGATAATGGAAGGTCACGCGGCGCAGTGCTTATGTAACTTTCTGCGTCCGCGAGGAAGTAGGTCAGCAGCTCGAGGAAGTTTTGGGAGGTGTAATGGCTGGTCTGTACGCTTACAGCATGAGCGCCGTCGTCTATGCGAGATTTCATGATGCGTGTAGACCGCAGTTTATTTCAACTTCTCCACCGCGAGGTGAAAGATGGGTTGGGAATACACGGATTTTCAGCGCGACGAGCTTTACGAACGGGTTTGGTCGGAGGCGGTCAGTAAGGTCGCGACGCGCTACGGCATATCCGATGTCGGGCTCCGAAAGATATGCGTGAGTCTCGAAGTACCGTTGCCGCCGCGCGGCTACTGGGCGAAGCTCGCTGCGGGCCAGAGAGTGAAGAAGCCGCCGCTGCGCCCAACAAAGGGCCCAACCACCCACCGCCGCTCGCGCTACTCGGTACCTCAAGACGATGTGCTCGATGCTCGCTATCGCGAAGGACTTGAAAGCGACTCCGCGCGTCGTCCTGCTGTGCCGAGCGTGCCACTGCGAACGTCACTAGAAGATTGTTTGCCACTGACCAAGCGAATTGCGAAAAGACTTGAGGGTAAGGGGCGTGACTCTCGGGAGTGGCCCCTGTGCGATGGTGCGGGTTTAATGTGGGTTGGGGCGTCAAGCGCAAATAGCCTGCGTGCGGTGTTGCTTCTCAACCTGCTGCTCGAATCGCTTGGGGCCGCCGGCTACCCTATCTCCAGCAACGCCAAAACTGATGGTCGCGCGTTCGTTTCCATTCTCGACTTCAAATTTTCCTTCAAAGTCCGCGAACGAAGTCGACGGGAGGCTATTCCCCTGACGCGCGAGCAGCGGCAGGAAAACGAAAAACTCGGATTGAACCGGTACAGCCAACTGTACGAATACCATCCAACTAGCGAATTCGATATCGCGGCGACCGAACCGGATGGCCGCCATGAGCTAGCGAAAATTGGCGACAGTCGGACCGCGTCCGTTGAAAGTAAAGTCGTGGCGTTCATCAACCGGCTCCGTGAGCTTGTGATACGCCGACGCGTGCAAGCTGAGATAAACGCTGAACGCCGGGTCGTTGCCGAAGTCAAGGCGGCGGAGGACCTGCGACAGGCTGAAATACGACGGAAGGCGCTCGAGCGCCTCACGGAAGTCGAAGAGTGGGCAACCAAACTTGAGCGCGCAAACCGTTTGAGAAGTCTTGCTGACAGGGTTCAGGCCAAAAAGTTGTCTTCAAACGACGGGGTGATTGACGCCGAATGGATTCGGCGAGCCGCGGATTGGTTGGACCCGACGGTGGTACGCCGCTGGGATGACGTGGATGGGCCTTGCGACGATGGAGCCGTCTAACGCTGGTCTCCGAACCAGGACTCGCCGTGGGTTTCATCTGCGCCGCACGCTTGCAATGTGACGCAGTTCCGGAGTCGAGGCCCAGCGACCTGTCACGAGGGAAAGTTATTGATAGAATCGTGGTCGAACGCGCACAAAAGACAGCGCCCGCCGCGTGACGGCAAAAACTGCTCAACCGCCGCGAACCCGTGCACAAGCACCGACTAAGAACGATGCACACGATATGAGAGTAATCAGCGGCGTCCATTCGAAACACACGCATTCGCCGGCTCCCTAATGGCGGTTGTGCTCGCATTTGCGGATGAAAAGATTCGCCAGACCTGCGAGAGTGGCCGTTCCGCTCGTCGGCGACTCGGCCAGGATGCGGCGGAGTGTTTGCAGGCGAGGCTGGCGGACCTGCTGGCGGCTGATTCCCCGTCCGACCTTCTTGTGCTGCAACTGGCGCATCCTGATTTGGCCTTTGACAACCGACTTGTCATTCCGCTTTGCAACGGCTATGTTTTAGTGGCATCGGTCAATCATCGACCCGAACCGCGGTCGCCGTCTGGCGAGCTAGACTGGAAGCAGGTTTCCCGCATCAAAATTCTGTCTATCGAGCGCGCCAATGAGAACTGAGTTAACGTTTTCCCCGACGTGGGCAGTGCCGCCTGGACGGACGCTCTCCGATTTGCTGGCGGCAAAGAACATTTCATGCGACCAACTGGCGACTTCCATAGAGCTATCGAGGGACGACCTCGACGAGTTGCTCGGGGGCACTGCACAACTCACGGAGCATGTCGCGCATCGACTGGACGGCGTGTTTGGCACCGGTGCATCATTCTGGATGCGTAGAGAGGAGCAGTATCGCGAGCAACTGAAGGGCTTGCGGGCAGGCGTGGACGTCACCCATACCAAATACACGCAATGGCTCAAGGACTTGCCGTTTGCAGATATGGTCCGCTTCGGGTGGCTGGAAGCTGGCGAGAGCACGGCAGACAAGTTGGCAACGTGCCTATCGTTCTTCGACGTTCCCAACCTCGACGTCTGGAATCGCAACTACGACGAAGTGAAAGAGGCCGTCGCGTTCCGAATATCTGCCGCTCACGCGGCCAGCATGCCGGCGACTGCAGCTTGGCTGCGGCAAGGCGAACGAGAGAGCGCGCGCCTCGAGTGTGCGCCTTGGAACCCCGAGGCGTTTTCCGCCTCGCTGGCCGCTGTACGGTCTCTGACGAGAACAAAAGCCCCTGAGATTTTCATCAAGGAGTTGCAGACGTTGTGCGCTGCGGCGGGCGTCGCGGTGGCAATCGTTCGTGCTCCGTCCGGATGTCGGGCAAGCGGCGCGACCTTCTTTTCCTCGCCAGACAAGGCCGTCCTGTTGCTGTCTTTTAGGTTTCTGACAGACGACCAGTTCTGGTTCTCATTCTTTCATGAGGCCGGGCATCTGCTGCTTCATCGGAATGCGGATTCGTTAATACTAGAAACTTCGGAGGATGTGACTTCGAAGCAGGAAGTTGAAGCCAACGAGTTTGCAACAGACACGCTACTTCCGCCTGAGTTTGGGCGTAGGTTGCCCGAGGTCGCCAGCGATTTCAAAGCAATAATGAGGCTTGCTAGAGACGCCGATATTGCCCCAGGCATTGTTGTTGGCCAGCTGCAGCATCGAGGGCTGGTGAGGCAACATCACTTCAACAACCTCAAAGTCCGCTATAACTGGTAACTAACAGGTCAGCCCCTAAACGCGACGAACTTGTTCGGGCTCTTCTGCCAGTTACACAGGGAATCTTCAAGCACCTGCATCCCGACGCCCAACTCGTCGTCAAGCGCCACGAGCATCCCGTCAAGCGCCTCGGCCGACAGATGCTTCGCGTGAGGGGTGCCCGCAAACAGCAAGCGTGCACCGTCTACCGGCCCCGTCGCACCAACCATATAGGCCGACGGGGCGCGCAGATTTGCTAGTCCCAACTTTGCAACCATGGTCAGGTAGTCAAACTTCGCGGTTCTTCCGAATCGCTCGACTGCGTTCATGCTCTTATACAGATATCCGAACAGGGCTTTGGGGTCATCCCCAACATTCTCAATCACCCGCTGGAGCATTGCTTCGTGGGAACGTGCCGGGCCAACCCACTCGGCGTAACTGGCAAGCACAACATCAATTTTCGCAAGACTCTCGTACTTGCGGTGGTTGCCAAACTGGATGGTCTTTCGAACCCCGATGAGTTCCGGTAGGCGGTGGTTGAACCAGACTGAGAAGGCGGTGCCATCGGTATTGTATTTTTCCCACGTCCAGACGAACTCGTCATTGAACGCGCCGTAAATTGCTCGAATCAGATTCCATCCCGTACGTGAGCTCTTGCCAAAGTGCACGAACAAGAAGGCAAGCCAAAAGGCCTCGTCTATGTTGCTCTCTTGCTGGTAGTGAGCCGCTGCGCGAAGAGGGTCGAAAATTTCGGATTTGGGGTCGAACCGCTGCGCACAGATGCCGCGATTCCTGATGGCACCGATGTAGTCAATCCTTCGAATGCTCTCGACGAGTTGTTCGATATAAGCGAGCCGGTTGTCGACCGCAGCAATTCCCGGAAGCGGCTTCCCGTCAATTCTGAACTCGACAAGCTTCCTCTCCAAATCATCAGCCAGAGCTAGGCTTCGTATCCGCATGTCGTTGACCACCTGAATTGAATGCAAAAAAAATCGCTGTCAGCAGCGGGAATGCTAGCCGTCACTTTCGCTGCTTAATGATTCCATCCCTGCGTCAAGCTCGGCAGGGTCAAAGAGCAAGTCTTCCACAGGTTGCACAGCCGGTGCAAGTTGGCGCTCCCGCTTCTGGATGTAAGTCTCATACACTTCAGATTGCATTTCGTTTTTCAGGGAGACGATTGCCTTTAAGTTGCTGAGCCGATTTCCGCGAGAGTACCGATATATCCGAAGCAGTCGGACTAAATCGGCCCAATAGGGGTCCAGCTTCGCCATGGAGGGTCGCCGTCCGGAACGGATAGCCTGCTCGGCACGTATGAGTGCTTTGAGCGCGGGCCAGGGGTCGCCCGGCGGCATGGACGGCATCGCGATGCGTGCCTGCAAACCCTCGTCGATGTACCGCTGCGCTTCCTCGGTGTTGCTCGAGTACAGGTGCAGGCTACCAATCGCATGCTTGTAGCCCCCAACCTCGACGTTCAGCGAACGGGCGATTATTTCCTGGAGCATGGTGAATGCAAACACGTCATGCGGGAGACCGAGGTAGGCGTCATTCGACCGCATCGTTGCGAACATGTGCAACCTATGTGTTCGGATGGTTAGCTGAAGCGTGCAGGTGCAGGGTATGTCTTCCCGGCGTGTCGCCAGGTCACTATCGAGGTCCTCCGCACGGAACAGCTGAATGACGGCGCGCCTCGAATCCGCGCGTCGTCTCAACAGCTCGACTACGTTTTGAACTTGGTTAATGCCCCGCATATTGAACAGGCGGGGACCGTAAGCTCCGAAAATCGTGACCTTGTCGTCAGAGTACTTCTCATACCGAGGGATGTAATACTCGATAAAATCAAGGCGGTCACTGCCCGACAGATACCATAAGAACTCCCCGAGGCAACTGAAAAACGTGCTTTTTTGTTCAGTGCGGCTCAGACGGGCGCGCGGATTCCTTATCTGGAGCAAGACGCCATTTAACTCCGTAGCAGCTCCCTTCGTTGGGTTGATTTCAGACGTGCCGCGCAGACGCAGCAGGCGGCGGTAAACCTTGACGAGCAGGTCATCCAGCGTTTCTGCACTTATGTACATTTCAAACACCGTGTTGCCACGCCAAGATGATGTGCGTGGTCATTGGATGTCAAAGGGACAGCCGCAGGTCTGGCAGTTCGCGCTAATCAAACAGCGTGAGCTGTGTACCTGAACGACGGCGCCGATTCGCGAGTTCCTCTTTGAGTCGCCGGCCTGTGGTGACCAGTGTCCGTCGGTCAGCGCACCTCGCCCCTCTACTCAAAGCGACATCCCTCGTCTCAATCGTTATGTCGTAATGCGGCAATGAGGCGTCGGCCTGAAACCAGCCTCGCCGAAGTCCAATTGACAGGGCAAAGGAATGCAGTTCATCTAGCGTGTCGGCAACCAAGTGACACCATCGGCGCCCCCGCCAGGCTATCTGCGCGTTGTCGACGTACACAGCCAACGTCAGGCACCTCTCAAAAAACGCATTTTAATTCTGCTAATACGGTCGCCGACGACTTCGACTATCTGCTTTTGCCCAATGTGGCATTCGCTTTTGTCGCGAGCTCCAAGGATAAACACGACCGCCCTCATTCTACGTGAAGCTACCGGTACGTGAGGGAAATGTCTTGAGCTCTAGGCGCAACGAGGATTTTCACAGAAATACAGCGCGCTAGAGAGTCCCAATGAGTGCGAGCGCGTCGGCCGACCGAGCGGTAGCTATGACGCAGGGCAGCTGTTTACGTGGGGACGATGTATGGAAAAGACTGAAACGGGTCTTCCTCGTTTCGCAGTCGCGCCCAGTCGAACTCATACCTGCCAGCTAGCGGCCAGTTGTCTGGGAACCGTACACGAAGGTAGCCGCCAAGGGCAGCGTCGAATCCGTCACCCGGGCCAAACGCTCCGACTATGGCTGATACCGGTTCGAAGTCGTACGTCCAGAATTGCGCTGAGAGTAGGACAGCGACGGCGGCGACAGCGTCGAGCATACTTTCGAAGGTGGCCTGTCGAAACGACTCGTGCCGGTCATGCTTGGATGCGTGGTAGGCCTGATACCACGGCAAGGCTCCGCCAGTAGCCCATTGCAAGAATGGCTGCCTCGTAGCTCCGTTGCCGTGCCAAGTGGGGATTTGTATCTGGTACGCAGACAGTCTATGCGACTGTTCGATAAGTCGGTAGTCCCGCATGTCAAGCCTGCGGGCCACCTGATATTGGTTGGCAGTGAGAATCGCTTTGCAGTTCGCCTCGACCTCGATACAGGCACGCAGCAACAGTTCGTGCACTCGATACGAGTAGCAACTCAGGTTTTGCTCGGCCGGCTCAATGTATTCGAATAGCCGCTGCATGTCCTGTTGCAGCAGGTAAAACGCGCGCAGGTAGTGACCGGGAGGTGGACCACCAAATTGCTGGTGCATCACGTACTGCCACCGTCCGCCCTCAGCATACTGGCCGTCAACGAACTGGCGAACCGTTCTTTTATACGGACGTTCCACGGGCATTTTTACACCCCCGCCTTATGCGTACGGACGCCGCCGGTGATGACGGCAACCGGATGCAATGATGAACTCGCACTTCTAGAATTTGCCATCGGTTTTTCGGAAGGTGCGCGCTCCGCTGATGAAGCAACCGATTCTGACGCGGTCAACGACATCGGGCTTCTCGAGAAATTCGACCATCCGTTCAATCACGTCGTCCGTCACACAATCAAAAGTGTCCTGGGAATTCGCCATGATGCTCTGAAGCCTTCCGGTGCACGCTGATTTTCAAGCGGATGGGGCGCAAGCCGCCGCCTCATTGCCCAGCAATCATGCAGCCGTCGACGGCGATGCGGACGTCGCAACTGCAATCCAATACGCGCGACGGCGTGGAAATTTCCACGGACGGCCTCGCCGCGGACAGGTTCAAACTCGAAAGCACCCCGCCGAACGTCGACGCATCCAAGCTTGGGTACTACTCACCCACTGGAAAATCGCGGTGGACGAGCTCAATGCCCTGTGAACTTCCTTCAATCGGTGAAACGCCGACGAACCTCACTCGAGCCACTCACGCGGTATCAATCCATCTCCTACGTCCTTCCATGCCTTGACCTCGTGCATGTGCGGGACCTCTCCCCAAATCGACCGGTCCGCGTGCTCAAGAACAATAATTTGATATCTGAATTTTGCCCGCTCGATACCGCGAGCGAGTGCATCGAAAATGAGTTGCGTTTCTGTAATGTCGCCGTCCCTCTTCCCGCGCAAGCTTGTTGCTTGCGATTTCCGCCCATCCAGCAGGTTCCCACCCGACAGCGTACTAGGGAAATAGACTTGGCTTGGCTGGTCAATCGCCAAAAAACTGAACACAGGCCCGTTCAGTCGCGCAGGTTCAGTGAAATATTCATGCAGCGCAAGGAAGGTAGCCAAGTGATAAGCCATCCAATTTGCTCCGCTGCCAATTTCCCACAAGTATTCCTTTCGGCCCTGTTGTTTTCGAAAGAAGCTCAGCGTTAGCTCAGCTTGGTCAAGAGCAATGGTGCCGTTGGGCTTAAGTTCGAACCGGCTGGCATATCCCTTGATGAGAAAGCTCAATTTGCGGTTAACCTCCACCTCGCGGTCATCGCGTCCAGCATTCTCGAAATACTCTTCGAGAACTTTAATTTTTCTCTGCGTTGCAGCAATACGCTCGCCGAGCTCGTCTTCGCCGTCTAGAGTAGCCAGTGCCATCAGAAGAGCCTGCAAGCGGCCAAGAAGGACGAAAACCCTGCCGAGTGAATCGAGCGGCGCAGAGTCCTTTGGCTCTAACTGAACTCTTTTCATCCGGGCCCCCTGAAGCTCGTCCTCCGCCCCTGATAGACTAGCTCTGAGTTGCTCAAGTTGCCGGTCAACAATGGGACCTTCGAGGAGAGCATCCGACAGCCGATTCACGCTGTTCAATTCATTCGCGAGCCGCTGTATGACCTCATGGGTATGGCTTGTCTTCGAGCCACAGACCACGCAAGCCTCGTCCTTAACCAAGCTTCGCTGCAGCCAGTCCAGATTTACCACCCGCGACTTTTCCGTATCCACGGCTTCCGCTAGCTTCTTCGCTCTGCCCGACAGACGTTCATAGTCTCGCAACTCTCTCGCAAGGTCATCGACCTTCCGCTGCGCCGACTCCTCTTCTTCGGTTGCCTCCCTGAACAACCGATTCGAATAACCATACCGCGGAGTGCGAAACCGCTCGACGAGCTGACCGCTCTGATGTGCGTCGTTTAGCACCTTCAGCGACTGAATGCGCGATTGAGTGGTTACGCCGTCGGCTTCGGCCGCCAGCCCAAGCTCTACAGATTCGCTCCAGATACCTCTAACCTCTGCCTCCCAAGACGCGAATGCGCGGCGCCGCGTTTCTTCCTCCTTCAACAATGCGCCCATCGTCTTTTGCAAACGGGAGAGCTCGCGCGCTTTGGTCAGATATTCCGCATTGACGATACCGAGTACGTAGGGAAGGACCCTTTTTAACTTTTCCTTATGCTTGTATGAGTCCGACTTGTAAAAGAGAATGTTCGGATTGGCGACTATGTGTTGCGGGAGAAAGTTGAAGGCGGCCAGGTCCCGGTAGGATGGACGGTCCTCGACATTCTCCGCGTCGGGAGATTCATCCACTAGCGATATATTAGTAACGCGGGCGATTCTGTTAAATGTGTCCTTGAATTGGGAAAGCGTGTGCGTCGGTTCAATCTTGCCAGAAAGTGGAAAGTCCGCGCTTTCCAATGTGGAAATGTGACATTCACCGCTGCCTGCGCCGGTTTCCGGTGTGCGACGAGCTACCAATATCCAGGTATCGCGAACTCGGATTCTGAGGCCGAACCACGCAGTCTTCTCGCGAATCGTGCCGACTGGTATCGCACATCGGCTGGCTCCGAGACAGTAGTCAATTATTGCGATAATGGACGACTTTCCAGTGCGACTGCGCCCATGGATGACGTTTACCTTATCTTCGACGAACTCTAGAGTACGAAGCGTCAATTTGCGGTTGACCGGCCAAAGAATAAGCTGAGAGATGAAAAATTGCATTGTCAGTTAATGCCCAAGAGTGCGAAGAGCTCAGCTCCGGTGTAATCTTTAAACCAGTTTGCTAAACGAGCCGTGGTTCCCAACATCTCGGTTGGGATAGTCGTAGGCTTGCTATTTTTGGGCCACTGCGAATGTCCGAAAGCGAATTCCTGGTCTCCGCGAGCCGAGTGTTTGATGAGCAGCCCCGTCTCGCAAGCGATGTTCAAACCCTGACACGACACGGCCGCATGAGCCGCAATTCGGTCGTCGAGCCGCTCGACTATCCGTGGCTCATCCGTGAGGACGGCGTGGAGGGGCGTCGAAAAATTTCTGGGAGCGATATCGCGACGACTTGGCCCGTGCCAGACGATGGGCAAGACGAGCAAAAGTTTGTCGAGAGACGGATGCCTGGTATTGGCGGTTAGCGCCTGATACTCCTTAACGAAGTTCGCGAGCAGGAAACACGCTAGCGCGCTGTTGTGGATTAGCGAACGGTCTACATACCCTGCCATCAGGATGCTCCCTCGTCGTCCGTACCTACGTTGACACGGAACGTTGGATGCCAGTAAACGAAGTAAGGGTCAGCAGGTTTGTTTGCCAACTGATGATAGTGTCCGTGAGTAAAGTAGAGGTTATTTGTGGCGTACCTTCCAAGCGGCGCCTTATAGTTTCCGTCTAGTGTGATTCTCAACGTAAGTATCCCAAGCGCTTCCGGGGTCGCGCTGGGTCGAGTCATTAACTCCAGCTCCGCATTGTTTCGACATACGCTCCAGCGCTGATGGAGTTCATCTTCACGCGCGTCCCAGTCCTTCTGGTTTACGCCATCCTCTTCGAGACGAACGCGCTCCACATAGAACGCCCAATAGTTGTTGAGGTGGTCATCGATTACCCGGGGCGAGAGACCGAGTCGGCTCAACTGTCCCAAGAAGAAATGGTCCCGGCCACCGGCGGCAACATAGTTTTTGAACGCCGTCGACATCATGGGGCGGTCCAGGTACTTGTCCAAAGAGCGCCTGTCCACCTCTTCGCGCAATCGGTCTCTGAACGGCTGAGGTGAGAGCCATGCCGTCTCGCTTTTCCGCCAGGCCTCCTGACATTGGTCGACGGCCGCACCAAGAATGCATCGGTAAATGTCTCCGCCTTGGTCTGCTATCGCCGAATGCAATTGAAACAATTGGATTGTGGCTTCACGTGGCCCCACGCCGGAACTAGTACCTCCCTTATGTAGAAGTTCAAGACGCCGGATTAGGTAGGTCAAGTCATCGTCGCTGTACCGTGCCACGACGGCGGCGTCGGCTTTCGCGGGCGCCTTCACTTTCTTGTCGATACGCTCGGCGTGCCGACGAACCAATGCCACGCCATCCTTGACATCCTTCGGAGCGGTGGCCGATGCGAGCTTATGGATAAGAGCGCGCGACGGCACAGCAGCATTCGTGACAGCGCAAAATACAACCTCCGGGTAGCTGTCGTTTAGCCGTTCAAGATGGCTGAGCCAGACACGAAGCGTATGCCAAAGCTTCCGGCTGCTGTCTTGGAACGGTTGGCCGCTAGACTGAAGAGTGTTTGCATCCTGCTCCAGTTGTGCTTCCACTGAGCCGTCGTCTCGCGTCGTCAACGCCGCCACGTCATCAAGCGTTTCTAAACCCACCTGTATGTCGGTGTAATGGCTTGAAAACAGTCGGTAGAGCGCCCGTTCAAACTGAAATGTGAAGGCAACTATCGTCGGCGTCGCACTCGTGTCGATTGGCTCTTCTATTTTTGATTTCTGGTCTCGCTTATTCATGCTTGCCCCCGGTGGGAAGCAGTAGTCTCCATGAAATTGCCGTTGCGTCCAATGCTGTATATCCAGACAGTATTGGGCATTCCAGCAGTCCAGTACCGCTATTGGCCGGTGAGAATGGCCTGACTGGCGGCGGCGAATCGCCTCCGTTTGATAAACCTCAAGCCGTAAATGCTGGCTTTCGTGGTCTCAACTTTAACGGCGTACCAAGTCCATGAAGAAGCCTGCGTCAATGGAACCCCTTTGTTGGGATACAGTTTGCCTTAAATCAAATCGTAAGGACAGCGAGTACGATGCGTAACAATTCAAAAATATGCGAGAGAGAACACCGAGAGAATCGAATCTGTTGAAATCTCGGGTTTCAGGAGTTTTGGGCCTGCTCCAGTCAAAATCAATTTGGCTGGGTCGCTTAACGCCTGATGGGAGTCGCCTGCATCGGCGGCGCCGGCTCCGATGCAATTAGGGAAGGGATAGGAATGGCTGCCGAGCGCCGATGCCAAAGCTCACTGAAACATCGTGGCTTCAGTATACCGGCGGGGCCCCGCGGTTCACTACCCACCCTGCAACTGGCGGTAGCGCTCAGGTTGTCGATTCAGCGCCGGACGCGACCGTAGCGGCCTTTCCCGCTATCGCCTTCTTTGCCACCACCTTGCGGATTACAACTTTCTTCGCAACAGTGTTATCCGGTTCTACACAGCTCCAGGAGGCGTCGCGTGCCCGTGTGAAGTCCAGCATTTCGCTGGTACGTTCTGCCTTTGAAACCGCGGCAGCGGACAACCAAGTTCCGTCTACTCCGCCTCGCATTCTAGTCCGTGAAAAATGATATAGACGTTTATTTCGCGTCAATCTGAGTTTCAACGTATATGCGCATGTGAAGACTCACTCTTGAAGCTTCGGTACTCACGTTAAGCAGGACTCGCGGCTTCCCGCCAGATGCTATGAATACTTGGCGCTCGACGCCGCTCGCTTCGTCCACGATGAGCTTCGATATCGCAGCCAATAGGTCATTTGTCGCGTCATGCTCTTGCCTGAATTGATTTCGCTCCCCCTCAGCTCCCACACTCTCTTTAGATACCTGTTGTGGCGGTCCGTTCTCAAGGTGCTCTCTAGTTTCTCCCGTACCCGAAAAGCCGGTCGGTTGTAGTGCGGCAGTAAAGACTGCGACAAATGCTCCGACCAACAAGACGCCAACTAGACTATTCAGCATCGAAATCGCTTTGCCGCCGATGCTGTGCGGATGGATGTCTCCAAATCCCACTGTCGTGACATTCGTGATTGTGAAGTAAATGGCGTCAAAGAAGTCGGCCGGATAACTTTCATCCCGGGTCATCGGTGCGGCCTGCTTGCCTGCTACCCGAGCTGCAGGGTCTGCTTGCTTCTCGGCGAACAGGTAGACCGTTGAGGACAGTCCGGAGAACACCAGAAGTGCAATCAAGACATACGCCAGCATCCTTAGATTTCCTACCATGTCTCGTGCGGTAGCTCGAATCGGATTCACAAGAAGTTTCATCGTGGTAGCTTGACCGGATGCGACCTCAGGAAAGTCGTTGATAGTTTTTGAGTTCATAGCTCTTCTCGATGCAATGGATTTTCTGTTGGGAATTTACTGTGCATACGTCGGCCGCCCTTGCGAGGCAGACAGTGCGTGGGCGGTGAAATGGGCGAGAGCAACTTATTTGCCGCGCTTGCTCGCAGCACTGGCCGTACTCGCGACGGTGTCGGCACCTGCAATCAAAAACTTGGAACGGTCTTTGGCTGCAGCCAGCCATGCCGGAGCCGGGCCCTTTCCACTCCACGTCGCGCCAGTCTTGGGGTCAAGGCATTTCGCGGGCTGCGGACCTTTGCGCTGGCCCTTGTGAGCAATTGCGCCCGCAACTGGCACGGCTTTCTTGGCCGCAGTTCTCGCCTTACTCACCGGACTCACGCTCGCTGCACGAGCAGCATCGGCACCACTCGCAATCAGGAACTTGCTGCGGTCCCTGACGTTAGCAATCCAGGCGGGCGCACGACCATGGCCAGTCCAGGTCTCGCCCGTTTTGGGATGGCGGTACTTAGCCGGGGTTCCACTCTTTAGACTGCTGGCAGCCTTCGACTTGACCTTCGGAGCACTCTCGCTCGCCGCTTTCGCTTCTCGCTTTGCCCTCGCTCTAGCCTCTATGTCTTCTGTCGTCAAACCATGTTTCAACATCAATGCGCGAATTTGGTCGACGGCTGCTTGCGCCTTCTTTGCAATCAATGCGTCAGCTTGAGCCTGCAGCTTCCAAATGTTTGCTTGGATTTGTTCGAGGGTTGGCATTGATACCTCCTTAAATGGATTTGCACGGAATATGCTCTGTACTCTGCGCTTGGGAAAATTAAGGGGACGTCAATTAGTTCCGCCTCGGTGGGCTCCCTTTACCGTCACTTAGGTGCGTCGCGTATTTAAGTAGAACCATCTTGCGATGTGGGTTAACGGCGAAATACATGAATACTTTATAGCCAAATGAGGTTTGATTTGAAGTAAATCGACAAATTGTTGTCGCTCTGTGCCAATTGCAAAATAAGCATTGCCTTGCATTCCGCTATACATCTACTATGCGTGTAAACGGGGCGGCAATGAGAGAAAAAAAAGACATCGCAGTTTCCTTCAGAGCGTCAGCGCGATTCAAAGAAACGCTGTCGGCCGCAGCAAAGCACGAAAACAGAAGCCAGAGCAATTTGCTCGAGACTTTGCTTTATGACTTTTGCCGCCAACGCGGTATTAAGCTGGAAGTCGAGTCAGATAAATCTAATAGCTGAGAGAGACCGATGCTTGCGATGTTGACTCATGCGCCTTGGGTGGTGCAGCTGTGTGCTGGAGCGTTGGCGCTGCTCGCGAGCATATTCGCGGTATTCTTTGTTCCACGAGCATTCGGCCGGTGGCGCACCCTGCGTCGCATTCTCAAGGGATTGCCGACCTTCAAAGCTCGACAAGGTGAGTTGCCGAGCGAGTTATTTTCAGCAAAGAAAGACCTTGCCCATCTGTGGGCAGAGTTTAGCGAAACGCTCTTTGAGCAGAAGCGCTTCGATTCTCACACCGGCGGCGAGGTACTCGACGCGTATCGCTCGACAGTGCCTGCCGAACAGTTCTTCAATCCGCAGGTCGTCGTCGACAGCCGCGTCGGGGCGGAGTTCTTCAAACACTTGCCAGGTATCTTGACGGGTATCGGGATTATTGGCACTTTCTTTGGGCTCTTGCGCGGGCTGAGAGACTTCAAGATAACTACCGACGCTTCGGTAGTGCAAAATAGTCTTAGCGTCTTGTTACACAGCGTCTCGGAAGCATTCCTAGTGTCTGCTAGCGCCATCTTCCTGGCGATACTTATCACGTTAATCGAGAAAATTGCGATTGCGGTGTTGTATCGCCAGACTGAGGAAGTGGCATTTATGCTAGACGCCCTTTACAAGGCAGGAGCTGGCGAGGAAATGCTATCGCGCCTCGTGACGTCGTCTGAGGAAGCAGTGACGACGAGCAAGGTGCTCAAAGACGCCTTAGTGCAGGACTTGAAGGGAATCCTTACCCAGTTAACTGACAGTCAGATTGCAGCTCAACGCGACATTACTGAGCGGCAAATAAAGGCTCAAACCGATGTGAACGAGCAGATGAGCGAACATATCGGAAAACAAATCGCCGAGGGTCTGCGGGCGGCCCTTGAAGAGCCGATGAAAGCGATAACAGGCGCGTTGCAGAGCGCTACCGGCGACCGGACGGAGGCAGTCCATACGCTTCTTACCGACGTAATCACTAAGCTAAACCAAGGCTTAAAAGACCTTTTCGGCGACCAGATAGCCGGCATCAACGAGATGCAGCAGCAGACCATCGCGGCACTGCAGTCCGCGGTCGGAAAGATGGAGCAGATGTCGTCATCGCTTGAGGGAGCTGGAACCCGCGCTACCGACAGCATGGCCACGAAGCTGGGAGAAGCCATTACAGCCATGGAGACACGTCAAGAGCTAATGGCTCGCTCGATGGCGGAGATTGTCGCGGATATGAAAGCGTCGGTCGCCTCTTCGCAGACAGAGACCAATGCGAAGCTGCAAGAAACGCTCGCCAGCGTGGGGCAAACTGTTGAGGTGCTGGTAGGAGGGCTCACTCAGCAGGCGGCTGCCGCATCGGCTGCAAATACTGTAAGGCAAAGCGCCTTCGCGGCTCATGCCGAGTCATCGGTAGCCGGAATGAATGAGACGGTGAGCGCGCTGGTTAGCGAAATCAAGAGCTTGGTTGGAGAGACGCGCGCCACGGTCGACGCCCTGCACAAAGTGACTTCTGAGGCCATCAGCCGTATGAATTCTGGCGCCGAGACAATGTTCAGTGCGTCGACTGAGTTCTCCAAGGCTGGGAACGCGGTAACGGGCGCTCTTCAGCAGGCGACAGGGACGTCCGACAAACTTGCGGCTGCCGCTGGCTCGGTGACTTCGTCGACTCAGGCGCTACAAGGCGTGGTCACTGACTACCGGGCCACGCGAGACCAGATGGCATCGATGTTGGTCGAATTGAATGGCATTGTCGATAACGCAAAGCGCGAAGCATCAATGACATCAGACGCAATCGGTCGCATTGAGGGAGCGACCAAAGCGCTCGGCACGGCGCAGGTCGAAGCGGAAGAATTCATGAATGGCGTCGCAGATGTTCTGGGAGAGTCGTCGGAACAATTTCAAAGCCATATCGGTCGTTCGATGGATGAGGTCTATCGCGAACTACACACCAAGACTACCTCCGTCACTAACCTGCTGCGGCAAACAATCGAGCAGTTGGCGACGTCGGTTCAACTCGTAGTGCGCAATCCGACGGAGGCTTGAGTGCTCGGCAGCCGGATTGTCCTTAAAAAAGGAAGTCGGTCCACCGGCGAAAGCCCGTTTTGGATTTCCTACGCGGATTTGATGACCGCATTAATGATGCTGTTCTTGGTCGCCATGTCGGTGACCCTTCTGGCCGTTACGACCAAGGTCGACCAGGCGGCGCAGGATAAGGCGCAGCGCGACCGAGATATCGCGACGTTGCTCCGTCGCATTGAGGCTGCTGCGAGCAAGCACCCGGGTGTGAAAGTCGACATGGACCGGAACGTTATCGACTTCGGCGACAAGGCCCACTTCGATAAAAACAGCTATTCGCTGAAGCCTGAGCAAGCGATATTGCTGCGGGAGTTCGTTCCCGAAGTTCTTGCCGTCGCTCGGGACCAACTGGGTCAAAAGTGGCTGAAGCAGATTGTGGTGGAAGGTTTCTCAAGTCCTGAGGGCGATTACCTTTACAACCTGAACCTTAGTTTGCAGCGCAGTCAACGCGTCTTATGCGTATTGCTCGCAAAGCCGTTCAATTACGAAAGGGCAATGAGTGCGGACGAGCTTGAGCAAATTCGTGACTTGTTCCTGGTTGGTGGCTATTCATTCAACTCCGCCAAAGCGTCTTATGAAGACAGCCGACGCGTCGAGCTACGACTTGAGTTCTTCGCAATTGGCGAGCAACGGGCGTCAACGGCCGGTGTACCGCGTGGCAATTTCGGAAGTTGCGCGCTAGGAGCAAATTGATGACGGCCCTCAATCGCCTTCGTCAATCGCTCACCACGTTACGTTACTCCGGCTTACGTCCGGATGCGCTGGCTGGACTTGAACGACAAGAGAAACTGTTGTTGCCCAAAGTGCAGCGAGGCGGGACCATTCGGCCGAACATCGACGTGGTCATATCCGCCGTCAAGCAATTTGTTCAGACGCGCAAACTACACACATCTAAAGAAGCTTTGTTGGTCAGTCACGGTTGCGCGCAGAGCATTGACAACGGTTATCGCTTGATTGAAGACCCAAATCTCTTTTCGACTTTTCTGGACGAGGTGAACGACTTTGTCTCGCATAAGCCCACGTTCCGCGATTGCTATCAACAGCTTCTAAAAACCTACCTTGGCTATCACCCCGACGATGAGGGTAGTCGGCCGGCGGGACGTCCGAATTGGACGCATTTGCGGAGTTGGCTTGAGGGCCACGGTTTCGAGGTTCCGGAGAATCAGGGCGCGGTCCGCTTGTGGGTCCAGGAGCTTCAACGCAACCCCCAACTATTTTCCGACGACCCTGCCGCAATCTTCGGAAAGCAGGTTCTCGACGGAGACGAAGCTGCGTTTCTTCGATTTCGCGAAGCTCTCGAAATTGACGATAACTCGTGGCTTATTCGGCAACTTGTACTCGCGCAGGTGAAGTCGGCAACCGAGAACGGTGTCAGTGACATCGCGTTCAAAGCTTACCTTCCGAAGCTATTTAATCTGCTCCAGCCGCTTGGAAGCCCAGGTGGTGGCCTTTTCGATACAGGCCTTAGCCGGATATTGCGTCGATACCAGCAATGCAGGCCGCCCGAGGTGCATCCCGATTTACGGGATTTTTCCGTGCGCCACTGGGGTAATCCGTGGCTACGCAACACCGACGGTGGATGGGTCGTCGTCGATAAGGCCGAGCGGGATATGGTTAGCTCTTGGCTAATGCTGCACTTCATCCAACACTTCTTCGGCGTGCTTGCGCAGGAAGGCGGGCATGACAAGCGACGCCTCAAATTCTGGGAGAAGTATCACGACTCGCTGCTACACGTGAGCTTTGCGCTTGGCGCAGACACCCGAGCTAGACGCGACCGTGACATGGTGACCATCCGGGCTAAGATGAATGGGCTACTGTTTAAGTTGCAAGGAGGCGTTTCGTCAAACAATGCGTTCATCATGCATTTCCGCGACTGGGTGGTCGTGGAATTCGGGCAGACCGGCAACGCGTGCTTCATATACGAAAGCAACGACCTTCCTTTCGAACTGAACGCGGATGTGACTACGGTTGACCTGAAGTCGCTCGATGAGACGAAGAGTATCCGGCGTCTCGGGCCGAAGCGTTTGCGCCATGGTGACACGCGTGACGGGACTTGGGAGCGCAGTTTCGAACGCGAACTCGAAAGTAGAGGGATTCGTCCGAGTTCTGAGAATGGGTTAAAGGCGGTGGGCGGGAGCGTCAACCGGTCCAAACCCGTAGTTGCGGATTTGGAGCGGGTTCACACCCGTACGACGTCGGCGTCGACCTCAGCTACACAAGCTCGAGTCACTAGCTATTCGAACGGACAACCCAAGCCTCACATCCGGTTGCGCAGCGAAGCTCCGGCAGACACTCCGTTCGCTGAGATAGATGAGCAGTGGTTAAGGCAGCAATGCGTGAAGTTCGGCGTAAAGACGAAGGATTTTCGAGCGGAGAACGGCAATTTATGGGTCTACGCTGACGAGGTGCGCCCGCAACCCTTGGTCGAAAAGCTCGCCGGCTGGGGTTTTCAATACAAGTCTGGCAAAGGCTGGTGGAAAAATAACGGGACATAACAATGCTGAATTGGCTCAAAAGAACTAAGGCAGCAAGCGTGTCCGGTGACGCCGCAGCCGTTTGGCGGGCGTTCGTCCCAGAAGGCATGCTGCTAGGAACATTCGAAGCGGTGGGCTCGCAACTGGGTGCGATACCACTTCGTGAGCTGACGGTGCCAACGCTCGTTGGCCAATTGCAGGACGAGGGCTTTGCTCTTCCTGGGGAAGCTACTGCGCATTTGAGCTGGGAGGCACTCTATGACCTGCTCGAAGACCAAAGCTATTCCTCGAGTCTTTCTCAGCTCGAGTTGCCTCCTCTCGAAGGCCATGTTCCGGAGTTGCAAAGCCGCAATTCTCTCGTGGACACGGACTTCGGAATTAGCATTGCCGGTTGGCGCCATTCGGACGGTCGTAAGGTCGCCAACGCAACACGAAGCGGCGGACTGCTCCTGGTCGATGGCCGAGCGACTTTGCTAGGACGACCCGTCTGGGAGACAGTCGAGCAAGTAGCGCAATTTTCACAACGCCCAATCGAGGAACATAATGATACGGCGCACCGGCGCCGATGGGGGCAGATTAGGCGCTCGGCGATAGCCGCGCGCGCTCCGATGGACCAATTTCTCTACAAGAGCGTCGTCCTCTCGCCGGACACCATCGACATAAACATGCGCAAAAGCGATGTCGGTGGCTCTCGCATGGTCGAAATCATGCCTGGGTTTGCCGGCGAGCCGACGAACTGGCTCGATGTCTTTGACTCGTATCGGACTGTGCCTGACCGTTATGACATCAGTACACCCGAGGGCATCGTTCAGGTCCTCATTACACCGGAGGTGCGCACCGTCCTCCGTAGCATCCGAGAGCTTGATGGACGACGCGTAGCAGGCAGCCGCGCTGAGGCATTCTTGGTCAATCCTTATGCAACTTTGGGTCAGCATGCCAATACCGTTATCGACGAAAACCAATTCGAACGAGCCCGTATGGACGCGGGTATTGTCTTCGAACATTTCGTCGCACGGGTTGAACGCGACCCAAGCGGCTATCCAGAAAAGGTTGGATTACTCATCGAACGTCCCGACCAGGACCATGCATTTGGCGCCGAGGAGCGGTTTTTCGGCAGCGACGAGGAAGCGGACCACTTTTTAACGGGCGTGGGCCGGGCGCTCGAAAATGAGCGTCAGCTTTTTGCATGGGACGGGTACGACTTCGAGCTGCTCGGCGACACGCCAACGCAGCTCGCCATCCTCCAACTGGCACTAATTGAGCGTCAGCAACCTCGCATCCTGGTGCAATACAGTGATGTCTATGACCTGAGTGCGTACACCTCTCGCGTCGATAACATCGGGCAGGAACAGCCATATTACTCGCCGTACATTGCCAAAAATACGGAAGAATGGTGGCCCGAGTCCATTATCAATCTTATTTCTTTTCGCCGTGACGGAGAAACTGAGCCGGTTGTAGTCGCCATCGATGACAGTGTGCGAGAACAGCTAAAGCAGAAAATCGCAGAAGCGGAGAAAGCAGGTTTTCATAATATCGAGATGGCTGGGTTCCCTGAGCCGCTTCCGCTTTCGGAGGCAAAGGACATCAGTCGGGCGTTCGAGATGGCGACCGCTGACGTGAAGGACGGACAAGTTCCAAAGATTAGTGGTCAAACACCGAACAAAGCTGATTTGAATGGCGTGACGAGTTCTGGCAAACGTCAACATTTGGTGTTGAAGGCGAATATAAGTGTTCTCGACTACGACGAAGTGCGTCGCGAAATTCTTGCAACGTTCGACCCATCGCCTGCGTTACCCTCGGCCCTGAAGCCGTCGACTCGGTTGCTGCCGCATCAACTATTCGGCGTCGCGTGGTTGCAGCATCTCTTTCGTCACGCGCCCAACGACTGTCGGGGCGCGGTGATTGCAGACGATATGGGCCTCGGAAAGACACTCCAGCTCCTGACATTTCTTGCGTGGGCCTTCGAAACGGACCCAGATTTACCCCCCGCGCTCATTGTCGCTCCCGTGTCGCTGCTCGAAAACTGGGCCGAAGAAATTGACAGATTCTTCGTTGAAGGTTCTCTTTCATGTCTCATCGCTTACGGCGTGAACCTGTCGACACTGCGCGTACCCGCCGCTTCTGTCGATGAACAGCTTCGGACACAAGGTTTGGTCAAGTTCTTAAGGCCTGGCTGGCTAGGTAAGCACAAGATTGTGCTTACCACCTACGAAACGCTTCGAGACCTGGAATTCTCGTTCGCTGCGGAGAAATGGTCACTGATGGCCTGCGACGAGGCTCAAAAGATAAAGAATCCGAATGCAATGGTCACACGCGCCGCGAAAAAGCAGAACGTGATATTCAAGATTGCATGTACCGGAACGCCGGTGGAGAACTCTCTCTCGGACCTGTGGTGTCTATTCGATTTCGTGCAGGCCGGTCTGCTTGGTGCCCTAAACGAATTTGGCAAGCGCTATCGGCGACCATGTGAGGCCACAGTTGAGGACGCCCCCCGTATTGAAGAACTCCGTCGGCTCATCGCGCCGCAAATCCTGCGGCGGATGAAGGCCGAGGTGGCGAGCTTGCCAGAAAAGCACCACGTACCGATTCGAATACCTTTGTCGAATCTGCAGCGGACGTTGTACACGCATGCAGTCAACGGATTCAAAGCCGGTCTGGAGGGTAAAAGTCCGTCGCCGTTTAAAAACCACCTTGGTTTATTGCAGTTCTTGCGAACGGTATGCACGAACCCACATCCCCCTGGACAAGGAAAATTCAAGCCGCAGGTCCTTGCCCAACACCGGATTGAGGCTCCGAAGCTAGGATGGTTATTGGAGATGCTTGAGACCATCCGTGAGAGGGACGAAAAGGTCATCGTTTTCTGCGAATTCCGTGAAATGCAGCAGATGCTTGCCTACTACATTAACGAGGCGTTCGGATTCTTGCCAGACATCATCAACGGAGACGTGAGCGCGTCGGCCAAGCATATTGCAAGTCGCCAAAAGCGCATTAAAGCGTTTCAGGTCAAACCCGGCTTCGGAGTCATTGTGCTTTCGCCGGTTGCGGTGGGGTTCGGTGTGAACGTTCAAGAAGCCAATCACGTTATCCACTACACACGAACTTGGAACCCTGCGAAGGAGGACCAGGCGACCGACCGTTCTTATCGAATTGGGCAAAAGCGTGAAGTGTATGTCTATTGCCCAATTGCTTATGCGGACGACTTCGATACGTTCGATGTCAAACTTGATGAACTGCTCGAGCTCAAGCGCAAGTTGGCTACCGACATGCTCAATGGCTCAGGCACGGTCATGCCGAGCGACTGGAGTCTGCCCGACATTGTTCCGCCGGGTTCGGACAACGCAATTTTGAACAAAGTCATCACGCTCCACGATGTTGTGCGGATGGACTGGGATTATTTCGAGTGCCTGATGACCGCAATCTGGCAAAAGAAGGGGTTTCGAATCGTCTACCGGACGCCTACGCATGATGCGGGAGTCGATGTTGTCGCGCTAACTGGTGATGTCGGTGACCTAATCCAGTGTAAGAGCTCGGGCACTGAAGATGCCGCTTTAGATTCACAGGGCGTCAAAGATGTCGTCTTGGGAGAATCCGAATACCGGCTCAGGCACCCAGGTGTTACGTTCACCAAGTGGGTTGCGACGAATCAGTTTTTCAACTCGACAGCGCGGGACCGTGCGCAGAAAGCCGGTGTAAAACTCATCGACCAAAGAGACATCCAGGAGTTGTTGACGCGTTTCCCCGTGACGTCCGGTGATGTGCAGCGCTTCTTGTGCACGACGTATGAAGAGGCAGCGTAACAATCGACGTGCAGCATAATCGACTCTTCAACGAAAATGTGCACCGCTTACCCCAGATTTATCGCGTCGCGATTTAGGCCGTAAACGGTCATCGGAAAAGTATCGAATCTCTTTCCAGAAAATTCAATTGTATGTACACACTAATTACCACACGTCTCCCAACAAGAGAGCTCCTTCATGGCAAAGTCAGCATTCCAAACAAATCCAATTGACCTTCGCGAGCTTCTCGACGATTGCCACCGGGGCGCACTACAGCTTCCCGATTTCCAGCGTAGCTGGGTATGGGATGAAGACCGCATCAAAAGCTTAATCGCATCAATCTCGCGTGCCTTTCCCGTCGGCGCGCTAATGACGCTTGAGACGGGTGGCGATGTCGAGTTCAAGCCGCGACCAGTGGAGGGTGCACCCAATGACGCACAAGTGGCCCGGCCGCGCTCTCTGCTTTTGGACGGCCAGCAGCGGATGACGTCGCTTTATCAGGTAACGCTTCGCGGCAAGGTCGTAGAGACGGTGACGCCGAAGAATAAGAAAGTTAAACGCTGGTTTTACATCGATATAAACAAGGCACTCGACCCCTCGTGTGATAGAGAGGACGCAATCGTCGGTGTTCCGCAAGACAGAATCATCCGCGCAGATTTTGGCCGCTCCGAAGTCCTTAGCCTCGCTACTCCGGAACTTGAGTACCAGACGCTGATGTACCCGGTTTCGCACGTCTTTGAATGGGACTCGTGGCAGGACGGATTTGACGAGCATTGGCGGGGCGACGAGCATTCGGAAATGCGCAAGCTTTTTCGCACGTTCAAACAAACAATCCTTGAAAATTTTAAACAGTACCGCGTGCCTGTTATTGCACTCGACCGGTCCACTTCGAAGGAAGCAGTTTGCGTCGTTTTTGAAAAGGTCAACACGGGCGGCAAGCCGCTCGATGCTTTCGAGCTCGTCACCGCGATGTATGCCGCGGAAGGGCACGAACTGCGTAAAGACTGGTTTGGCAATGAAAAAGCCAAAGGACGACAGAGTAGATTCGTGGAGACGTTGCGTCCTGCGGGCGCAAATTCCGGCATCATCGCCAATGTCACGAACACAGACTTCTTGCAAGCTATCTCGTTGTTCCACAGCCGCGAGAAGCGACGCGAAGCCGAACACGCGGGCAGAACCGGCAAGGACCTTCCAGCTGTAAGCGGCAACCGGCAGGCGCTCTTGAATCTCCCATTGAGTGCGTACAAGAAGTACGAAACGTTGGTCGAAGCCGGTTTCGTGCACGCAGCGAAATTCTTGCACATGCTGCACATCTATCGCGTGTTCGACCTTCCTTACCAGTCGCAAATAGTGCCGCTCGCAGCGATTCTCGCCGACATTGGGAACGCATGGGAACATGACACCATTCGCACAAAGCTGGTCCAATGGTATTGGAACGGCGTTTTCGGCGAGTTGTATGGTTCAGCGGTCGACTCTCGCTTTTCACGAGACTTCCTCGAAGTTCCGGCTTGGCTCAACGGCGGTCCAGAACCTACGACAGTCAGCGAGACCCTATTCCGAGCGGACCGATTGAAAACGATGCGCATGCGGTTATCAGCTGCATACAAAGGTGTCAATGCGCTGCTGATGAAGAAAGGAGCAAAGGACTTTCGTTCAGGTCAAGAGTTTGACCACACGGTGTTTTTCGGCGAAAACGTTGACATCCACCACATCTTCCCGCAGGACTGGTGCAAGTCTCACGGCATCAAACCTGCTGTGTTCGACTCGATTATTAACAAGACGCCGCTGTCATATCGGACGAATCGAATCATCGGAGGCGTCGCTCCCTCGGAGTATCTTTCGAAGCTTGAGACCGGAAGCTCGACAACTCCGCCGATTGAGCGCAGACGTTTGAACGAGCATCTTAGCTCCCACTTCATTAATCCCGAGCTGCTTCGCGCTGATTCCTTCGACAGCTTTATGGCCGATAGGCAGAGCCGACTGCTAGCATTGATTGAAGACGCGATGGGCAAGAGTGCTTATACCGGCGAAATCGGTGAAGAAGGCGAAGACTACGAATCAGACGAGGCCACCTTAGAGGCCGATTTGACCACCGCTCCCGCCTAATTTCATACGGTCGAATGCGCCGCTGGTGGACAAATGGCGGCGCACTTCTGCGGGACTCGTTCGAACATCGTTCACTTGTGGTTGAACCTGACTACACATGCCCCACTGCGACGGAACGTTGATGAGCTCAGGCGGTTCTTTCTAAAAGACGATAATGCGAATGCTAAAACTTAGGTACGTAGCGGTTGAATTACTTTTGTTGGGAGCAGGTACAGTCAATCTCGCAACAGCGCAAGGAATAGCCGGTGCCGGTGTCTCTCAATCAATCGCGGCGAGTGCGTACGGGGGCAGTGCCGCATCAACGCTAAATAACGCCGCTCTGTCATACAACGCGACGCAGGGACATGTAGCGGGTCTTGCAGTCTCGCAGGCCTATAGCGGTGGCTTGACACAATTGAATAGTGCGGCAATGAGCCAGTCAGTGACGGGTACTGGAATCCAAGGCTTCGCCGTTCCGCATTTTCAGGGATACGCCGCGGAACAAGTGCAGAGCGATGGTTATGCGAACGCTGCAGTCGCGCCAGCCGTCGTAAACAGTGCTGTAAATGCGATAGGCAGCTTGCCACAAGTTGAGAACCCTGCGTCGTTCCAGAGTGGAACATTCAACTCGGTTCCGGCAGAAAATCGGGGAGCCGTTAACGAAGACGCTCAGCCTGTAAATGGATTCGCAAGTACCGTACCGCTGAACGGTGGAAGCAATATGGACTATTCAGGTTCGAGAGAGTCGATGACAATTGTACCTGGTGCCGCTGGAGGGACCTCGTCGAACGGGACTGACGACGGAGGCAAGTCGGTCAATAAGGGTGAAATTCCCCCAGCGCCGACCACATCCGTACTTTCTGAAATCTCAATGCATTTCTCTGCGCCGCTTCAGCAGGCCGCTGCAAGCCCACCTAGTGACCAAGCTACGCAGGGGGGGAAGTCTGAAACGGTGCAACGGTCGCTTGCAGGTTCGCAGGGACCACTTGAGTCATCGAATGGCTGCATAAGAGTTGTGCCTACGACTGGAAACAAGACACCGGCATCATTGATGAAAGGCAAAGGAGGACAACGATGCGAAACTATAAAGAAAGAGGAGCTGCCGAGTGCCGTCGCCAATTGAACTAGATGTGAAAACACCACTTGCAAAAACGGCCGATAGTAGCCACCGACCTCGTGCGGTCGCAGCTCTTATCGTACTCGTTAGCCTAGTGATTGCTCTTGTGCTAGTCGACCTGTTTATTCGGTTGGCTCCAGCTGTCCCCGAGTAACAAAGTAGCGCTGCTTTGTTCAATAGTTGTGCGCGCGAATTTCCTTCGGCTACCGGACAGGGCAGCGATAAGGTTAAGGCGTCCTTCGACAGCTCGATATATTGCGTGCAGTACGCAACGACCTTGAGCCAAATGGGAGACTGGGAGGTTCGTCGAAGTAAATTTATTTTGCAAGAATACGAAGAGAAGGCAATGCTCGCGGTTGTGCTGGTAACGACACTCTCGGGCGTTGGCTTGGCCGCTTACCAACTACTCATGGCCCCACTAGGTGCGACCGGGCGTCGGACTGAATCGTTAGATAGTCACGTCAAGGCAGGGCTGACGGAGATTTCCGTGAAATCTTCGGTTGTTGGCCTTGGCATATTAGCGATATCTCTCGCTTTCTTTTGCGTCTACGTCATGAAAATTTACCCTTTGACCGTCGCTTCGATTGCGCCCATTGAGGGAAAAAATAGCAAGACCGCTCAGCCGCTCGGGCTTTCCCCCGCCACGAAAGCAGCGCTTGCTGAGAGCGTTGGCAAACCTCCGCAATAGACATCGCCTGACGTCCCGTGTCAGCACTTACCGGGCGGGTTCTTGTTTAAAGGGATAGACGCTATCGGATAACGACATACGATTAAGCCGCCCATTCAACTCGCTTGACCCTGGCCGAGCGATGCAACGCGAGCGGCAATTCGAGATGCCTCGCTCAATCGCATTGTTATCAAACCACACTTGCCTGAGACAGCGTCTAATTGGGGTTAACCTTCTGAATTTGGAGGTTCTGTTTGCTGTATCTTGTCACTTCGTTTTAGCAATACATGCTAAACATATGATTTGTCGCCAGGACAGCTCGCCATGAACAAGCAGTGTCTGCAACAAGATTCACTCCTGGC
>Ga0073928_10002165_pt1 | contig 34875 bp, 28 predicted proteins | sample PaiPotPPA55metaG_FD_76969 | JGI IMG/M metagenome (GOLD analysis project Ga0073928, IMG submission 76969) | Iron sulfur acid spring bacterial and archeal communities from Banff, Canada, to study Microbial Dark Matter (Phase II) - Paint Pots PPA... ... | reverse complement strand
TACACATTCGCCGGCAAGGATGTGCCGCGGTACACCGCTATGGACCGCGTCTTCGGGGTCGGAAACGTGGTCACCGGGAAGGGAAACATCCGCGTGTCGTTGGTGCATAGCCAGAAAGTGACCAAGCGCGTGGTGGATTGCATGGCGGCCAACGACGGAAACGCCGCAGCTGGAGCCGGCAGCGTTGAACAACAAGTTGCGAGTGCCGTGGACGCCATTGGGAAGCAGATGGAAGTGATCCCACGGCTTTCAGACCACCAGATGGCGGAGGTGGAACGCCAAGTTCACGTCCTGCAGCAGAAAGCGGGCTTCACTTCCGACTACGACTCCTGGATTGCCAAAGTGACTCCACCCGATCTTGAATAGATCGTATTCCTGCGGCGTCAATTCACCCTGCGGCACAAGCTCTATGAAAAATTCGAGCCCTTCTTCATACGGCGAAGTCACGATCGAATACGCACGCTCAATTCTCTTGTCCCCGTGGTCCACCCCAGCGTCTCGTATTGCCCAGCTTTGCACTGGAATGACCCGCCCGGATCCACGCGGATCACCCACAAATCTTCGGAGAGCTCACGCCGTTCCAGGATTCGTGCAGTATAGTGTTGGTCCGGTGCGGGAACCATACTCATCTTCCTCGATAACCGCGTCGCCCGTCTCAAAGAAGATCGGGGAACGAACCTCGATCTATCTTCCCGCTTAGCGTCGCCGCATCAATCCTTCATCAGTCCCGGTTTTGCTTCTGCCGACCATCGGGTAGCTCCAATGAGTAGTACCCATGGTGTTCTCGTCTTTTGCCTGATTTACTGAATGCCGAACACATTGCAATTCTTCGTATGCTGTCCGCCCAGTTTCCACCCGAGACCTCGATTCGGCGGAATTGTACACCCTATTGTCTGGTCAAGTGATAGGCATCCACGGCGAGCTGAGGGTCGGTCGGGATAGTGGTCTTCACCGGTCACCGGCCACAACGGGGTTCGACGAATCGCCGTCAATCGTGGGACCAACTTTGGACGCAAGACAATTCGAAAACGCGCCGAGCACCGTCTAACACCGCTTACGTAGTCGCAGAAGAACAAGCAAGCGTCTGCGCCGATCTCCACTGTCAACGCGTTAACCGGATGAGTGCTTGCACTTCTCCGCTGGCCCGACTAAAACGCGCAGACAGAATGGCGGCGTGAGGTGTGTCGATCGGAGAAAAAGAAGCGGGGAGCAAGGATCCGGAGCGATCATGCCGGGGTGTCCAGCCTCACGAAAATGCCTGTGGGTACCCAGCGGCGTGCGCTGCTCGACCTGCGGGACGGGGTTCTATGATGCCCACGCCGCGGATGACCAGTGGCATCGCTGCAAGCTGGCGCCTAGCGATGAGCGCGGCGAGATACCAGAATCTATATGACCATCCTCGAATTTTGCGGTTGTGCGTAGCCCGCGGCGCGGTGCTATCGCCACGTAACTAAAGGGTTCCAACAACACAAAAGGTCAAGCACTTGTCACTCGCGTCGCCAGAAGAATTTAGAAAACGAGCTGATTTCTTCTTATTGCCGCCTTTTGCCGTCTCGTTTTTCTTTAACTTCGGTCAGACAAATAAGATATGGCGGAGCGTGTGGGAGTCGAACCCCAACATTCAACTCCCAACTCACGGCAAATGATGACGTTGCAGCTTCCGCCCAGATCCAATTGGAGTCAATTGGAGTCAATCCGAGATCGATCCTTTTCGGTGAGGGGTGGCCGAGAACACAAAACAGAGAATCTGGAAACCGTGGTGCGTGTGGAGTTTGAGCGGCTGCATTTGAAATTCTGATTGAATAGAGATGGGAAGTCGATTCTCTTTCCTACCCGCATCGCCCTTTCTTGCTTTCTTGTTGGGCTTCCGCTTTCTTGGGCAGAATCGCGTGACACGTCTAATAGGAAAGTTGTGCAAACGTTGACGCTTTCTTTGGGCGGCTACCCGACCGCTATTGGGGTTTATCCGAGGGTGGTTGCGCAGCAGGAGGAGCCTGGTCTGATTTCCGCGTATCGACGGAGACCACGTTTAAATTGCCGTTACCGTCACGCACTTGAACGGTCTTTGTCTGCTGCGTACCGGAAGCACCATACCGCACAATATATTTCGTTTTTGCGCGTACTTGCCGACCGTCACTCGCATTTCCCGGATTGGGCAGCTCGACCTGCTGCTCGGTTGTTTCTCCATCTGAATTCTTTTTCTGGACGGTCGTGACTCGCTGCTTCAGGTGCAGGCGGCCGTCGCCGGCTAACCCAGGAACCTCCGTAGAATACGTGTCACTGGTTTTGCTTTTTTCTCCTGTGCTGCTTTCTGTCTCCTCGTCAACGGTACGCGAAAATTCTGAAAGTCTGCCGTCCAAGTCGGGGCGCGAAACCCGCTCTTCGGTGGTTCGATTCTTGCCGTCTTCCTGGATTGTTTTTTCTTTTACTTCGCCCACTTTCCAGTTGCCGTTGCCGTCTGGCAGTAGCGTTGTCTTTTTTTCTTGGAGTCTGCTGTCAGCGCTGCGCTTTTGCAACTCCTGCGTCTGCCTAGACGTGGTGAAGCCGCCGTTGCCGTCCGCGAGGTAAACCGTGGTTTTCGTCTCCTGCACGTCCGGGCTTGTCTTTCTCGTATCCGCGGTCTCGCGCTGCACAACCCGAAGACTCCCATTCGCATCAGAAGCCGAAGTCGTGCGGACCGTTTGAGCATCGCCGCTTGCTGTGCTTCGTACTTCCTCTTCCGTCACCTGCGCCAGTTTCCTTTGTCCATTTCCGTCCCAGCTGTAAGAGCGCACCACTGTACGCGTCGTCGTGGCATCTACTCGGACAGTCTCCGTCTCGGTTTCGGAAGCGGGCTGGTACCCGCCGTTGGGCCCAAGCACTTCCACCCTCTGTTTATCGACATTCCGGTTGCCGGACTTGGCATGGCTCTCCGTTGTCCGCGACGGAATAGCATTCTTTGCGGAAGTCTCAGTAGTTGCCGTCCAGGATTCGTCGCTGCTGTTTCGCTGACCATCTTGAGCTTGCGTGGAGACAGCCGAAGCGAAGCAAAAAACCACAGAAATCATCAGATTTACCAAAAGCGTGGACACAGCGACCTGATTTTCAGACTTTGCATAAGCCATGTTATTGCTCCCGACGGTAATGACCCGCTGACCGAAAATTATCCGGAAATTCCAATTTAGACCTTTGACTCTATATAGGCTACCCTTCTGCTACCCTGGACACAACGAATTTGCCGATAGAACAGGGCCCGGAATAGACTATACTTTCACGAAACTAGCGCCCATACTCCATCCAGCAAATTGTCCGAGCCACTAGGATTAGTTGCCGGTCTTCCGAGCCGAGTCCTTACCTTAGCGTGACCATCTTTCTTCCTCCTTCAGTTTGCTTTACAACACCACGCAAAGCGGGAGGCATCCATGCGTTCTCCATTTGAGATCCTGAAGAAAGAAGCCGCGGGAAGTTTCCGCAGATTTGAACCGGTGAGCGACCTTGCGTATGCGAACATTCGCATCAAGGAGCTGACTACGCTATCCCAGGGCGAGTACGTTGTGTTCGACCAGCGCACCCACAATGAAATTGCTGTCGGTCGAGGTTTCTGGGTCGACGCCAAAAGGGAGTGAGCATTACGCTCAAGCTCATCTGCTTTTCGGCTTTGAGCACGAATCGTACCTGATGCCAGCTCCAGAGCAGAGAGCGGTGATTTGCCCGTGCGGAGCAAAAGTGCTGCTTCGATGGAAATGGTCGATAGGATCGGCCATCTATCCAGTGCGCTGTCCCGATTGCGGCGCGGAGCATCGACATCACGCTACACCGCCGATTGAGGTCTATCGCCTCGACTCCAAGGGCAACTGGGAATACGTCACAACGATCGATAGAACGCCCACCTAACTGCGGGAGTTCGGGCCAGTGCTCCGAAATCAACTCTTTTCCGAACCCTTCAGTCAGCACTCGCGCTCGCTGAAACTGCGGGAGTTGCGCCTACGCTTTTCCGAGGGATTGTAGAACCCCTTTGGCATCGCCGTAGAGCGATTTTCCGGTTTCCAGCGGTTAAGCATCACAAATGAGTTGATTATCACGGAAATTGCCGTTTACGCGTAGAACGACAATTCTCAAGCCCGTCCGGAATGGTGTGGGGCAAGTAGTTTTAAGCTTGACTTGTTTCCGATCACAGCGTTAACGTTCGCCAGTCCGCGACCGTGTCCCGAGACCGCGAACCTGCCACTTGGTTGATTTCAGGCCCGGCGCAAGCTGCATCGCTCGTCGCTCTCAAAATCTACCATGCGCAAAAGGAGTCACATGATCCGGTTGCACTTCGCTCCCATTTGTTTTGTCGCTGTTCTGGGGTTTCTGGCATCCAGTCCGTCGTCGCAAGCACAGGAGCCAAACGGGCCGCAACAGCCGATGGTTTATGAAGGTACTGTTGGCGGGTTGCGGGTCATTGAAGAGGGACAACCTCCCGTTATGATCCACGCCACCGTGGAAGAGGCGAAGCGGTTTAGGGAGGCCAATCCAAATGCGCGGCCTGGTCAGGTGCAGGCAGCCAGCACCGCAAATGACCTTTCCTACCACGGCGGCATCGGCGGCATCGGCGTTGAAACGGCTCCCAAGATCTACCTGGTCCTCTGGGGCTCGCAGTGGAACAACAATGACCCAAGCGGCGAAGCAGCCATTCTAGAGAACTTCTACCGCGGCGGCGGCGGCAGCTCCTGGCTCAACAGTGTCACCCAGTATTGCCAAGGCGTGGCCACCGGCACCGTCACGTGTGGCAGTTCCGGCACGCACGCCGGGAACCAGACTGGCATTTTTGCCGGAGTCTGGGCGGACAACGCAAGCACCGCGCCTTCGAAGCCACGCCAGTCGCAGATTGCCGCTGAGGCCGGGCGGGCTGCGGCACACTTCGGTAACACCACCGCTGCCAGCAACGCCAGCGTCCAGTACGTGATCGCCACTTCCACGGGGCACAGCTCCAACGGCTTTAAGACGCAATACTGCGCTTACCACAGCTCCACCAGCTCAACTTACGGCAACGTCGCCTACACCAATCTGCCGTACATCACCGACGCTGGCGCGAGCTGCGGCGCCAATTTCAACGGACTCGGCCCCAAGGCCGGCATCACGATTGTCTCCGGCCACGAAATGGCCGAGACGATCACCGACCAGTTCCCCAACGGCGGTTGGCTGGACTCCAGCGGCGCGGAGAATGGCGACAAGTGCGCCTGGATCTCCTCGGGCCAGGGCGCTTCGGCGGACATCCATCTGACCACCGGCACGTTCGCGGTGCAGTCTCTGTGGAGCAATGCCTTCAACAGCGGCTCGGGCGGTTGTGTGCTCTCGTATCCTTGATGATGCCATGACGCGGTGGCGCGACCAGCCAACGATGCACAGTGCCTCCAGCAAGAAGGCGGCGTTCTCCAGATGCGCCTCCTTTTTTTAATACTCCCAGCTTTTTAATACTTCAGCATTAACTCCGTTTCAAAAAACCTTTTCCAGAATTTTGGAACCCTCTGCGGCAAGCCTGTAGCGTGTTCCGACGCCAACCGCCATCTCGCGCGAAATTTTCTTCCAGCCGACGCCCTGAGTGCGCAGTTCCGCGATTCTGCGAGTATCCCACGACGCGCTTTGGACGTCCCAGGCGTTTGCCAGTGGCTCGCGCGTTGCGCAGTCCGGCCTTGACGCGTTCCACGATCAGCGACCGCTCCAACTCAGCAACAGCGCCCAGAACGGTGAACACCATCTTTCCCGCCGGCGTGCTCGTGTCCATCTGTTCGGAGAATGAAACAAACTCAATGCCTTGAGCCTTGAACGTTTCCAAAGCCCGCAACAGATGCGATACGCTGCGCGCGAACCGATCAAACTTCCAAGCCACGACGCAATCAAATCGGCGCCGGTGCGCGTCGGCCATGAGCCGATCGAGAGCCTCGCGCTTTTCCTTGGTTCCTGAGATCCCGATATCGACGTAGGGCTCGCCGGCGAGCTCTGCCAGCCGCGGCGTTCGATGTACTCGCGAAGCTCGCGCGTCTGCGTCGTTGGGTCGTAGCTCTCTTCGGATGCGCCTCGCTGCATTTCCGCCTCGATCAGAAATTTGAGAAAAAAGCGCTCTCGCGACAATTAGAACGGCTCCGAGAACGACCCTCCGATCAAAGTGTGGGGTCGCGGTAGGGACGCCAGTTAACCTGACGCCCCCGCACGGATCCGCACGTGCAGGATTGTTCCCGGCGCACTCCAACTTGGGTCCAAAACCCTGATTTATAGGGCGTTTTTCGGGTTCGGACTCCCACAAAGGCAATCGAATCATCGGGCTTTTGGCGGAAGCGTGTGGGAGTCGAACCCACCACTCGGCTCGCGAAGAGCCGAATCACCGGCTTTGAAGACCGGGAGGATCACCGGACCCTTTTCGCCTCCGGCAAAAGTATAGTGGCCGCCTCCGGCAGATGTATAGGGACCCTCAGATGTTTAGGGACTACGTGCGGCTGGAAACAAATACCGAAGTTTGATTGGTACGGATCAGCGCAGCCACCAGGTCGAACAGCGCCGGCGCCGTGCACACTTCGTAGTAAGAGTGTTCCGAAGGGCTGCCCAGCTTTCCGTCCTGCAGCAGCTCCCGCGCGGTTCCCTTGCGTAGCACCAGCAGCTCCACCGTTTCACCCATTGGTACTTCGCCGTAAAACAGCGTGACGATCTCTTTTCCCCACGGCAAGTCTAGCTTGGTCTCGATCGACTCCAGCGAAATTTCTTCGGAAAGTTTTTGGAAGCCTTCCTGGTTCAACTCGATTCCGTTGCGGTTGTAGCGCACTAGAAATTCATCCAGCTCTTCCGCCGAAGCGCCCTTCATCGCCTGCAAGAAATGGAACACCGAGAAATTTGATCTCTGATCGGCAAGCATGCGGCGCGCCAGTTTTGTGCAGCCGGACAGGCGGTCGGAAAGATTCAGCGCTTTCGAAATCATGATGCGCGAATCGCCATCGGTCCAATACGTCGGAGCATCGCCCTGGAACGCCACTCCCAATCCAAGTTCCAGCGCCGGCAAATTGGATTTTACCGCGGCATCGTTATACGAATTGCAAACCGCAAGAATCTGCCGCGACAGAATGCACGCTTTGGCTACCGGACGCGCATAAGCGCGGCTCGATTCTGTTTCAAAGATCGCGAGGATAATCGCATCGCCTTCGATGAAAACTTTTTTCGCGGAATAGCGGTCCAGCAATTTCTTTACTGGCTCATGCAGATTCAGGCTGAAATGCGAAGCCGGATTCAGCCCGCGCGTCAACAAATCTTGTGTCATGCGCGTCGAACCGCGCACGTCGGCCTTGATGATCACATGCGAAACCACTGGATCCAGTTTGGGTTTGGCTTCTTCGGGAAGCACGCACTCGTACAGGCGATTATTCAGCCGCGAAAGATCGCGCGCTTGTTCCGTCGAAACCAGATTGATCCGTTCCATGCAGGTGGTGAGGTGGTCGGCATCGCGCAGTTCGCGGCGCAGGCGCAGAAAATCCACGGCAAAGCGGAGCACGAATGCTTGCATCTCGTCCCGCGAATAGCGGCGGATTTTCCTCGACAGATCTTCGATGGGCTTGGCGGAAAGCTTCTTGGCGTGCACTTGTTTCAAAACTTGTTCAACTAGTTTGAGTTCGTCTTTGGAAACCAGCGCCTTGCGAAGCTGCTGCAAATGCAAGGGCGGATGAAACTGCGCGGCAATGGCGCGAATCTCGTAGCCCGCCAGAATGTGATATAGCACTTCGTGCTGTTCCAGCCGCTCCAGCAACTGCGTCAACAATTGCGCGCGAACCGCGCGTAAAGAGTCCGGCTCAGCAGCGGGATCGAACAAGCGTCGCGCATTTTGTGGATCATTCAGAAAGTCGCCCAGGCGCGAATTGTGGTCCTTCAAAAAGAAATCCAGTTTCTGTTTGGCGGCTTCGATCTGCGGACCGAATTCCTCCAGCTTCAGTTCCTGATGTTTCAGCCGCAATTCGATATCATTCAATGAAGCTTTGACGTTGGCCGGGTCGCTGGGCCCGAGAAATTTATTCAGAAAACTGTCGCCGCGTTCCAGTTTCTTGCGTAGCAGTTCGCGCTGCCCTTCCAGGTTGGCGATCTCGTCGCGCATCGCTTGCGCCTGGTCCAGCATGGCCTGGTAACCTTGCTGGGCTTCGACAAAATCCGATTCGCGCGGAATCGCCACTCCCGCTTGTTGCAGGAATTCCTGGAACAAATCGTCCATGGCTTCAAAGCGATCCGGGTCGCGCACATAATTTCCCAGCAGCACGAAATGTTCGAGAAAGTAGGAATCGTCCTTGCCGCCGTCGAGAAAAATCAGCCGGTTCTTCAGCAAATCGTAAAGCGCGGGAAATTCTTCGCCAAACAGCGCGCGGCGCGCTTTGCACACTACGTTTTCTTCCGCGTCTACAACCATTTGCGCCACCTGCTGCCCCACCGTACGCAGAACGCGACGCCGTGCCGTTTGCAACTCTGAAAGTTTAGCCTTGATGACGTGAGCCTGCTGGCTGCGCTCAAAATGTTCGCCGCGCTGCCGGATCCACTCCTTGCCTTCCAGAATCAGGTTGGCAAACTGGTTGCCAAGTTCCTGAGTGAGGAATTTCAGAATTGCCAGCCGGAACAGCAAGTCGATTTCAACGTTTTTCTGATACTTGGCTTGTGTCACCGAAGATTGCAGCAAATCCGTCAGGAGCTTGCGAAATCCCGCGCCATCAATGGTTTTTGCGTTGCGCAATTCCACGCCAGCGATGAAGGATCCCGCAGTGTGCTGGCGGATCAGCTCAAACAAGTAGTCGCGCGAGGCGTGCACAAATTTCGGGCTGAGATAAACGTCATGATGAATGTTGTCCACGCCAATCGCCAGCGTGGCCATCGGGAGAACGAGGTTGTAGCTCGTCAGTTCGATGCGAGGCGTGGCCTCGGAAGTCGCGAATAGGATTTCGTTGGCCATTGATCGCCAGAACGGGTTTCAGGGTTTCAGGAAGCTGTACTTACAGCCCCTGAGGTGAAGAAGTTGTACTTCGAAACCCTGAGCGCAAAAGTACCTTTTCAACGCTAGCAGTGGGACCTGCGCTGGGCAACAAACCGGAAGTTTAAGGTAGCGTGAGAGTTAGGATGCTTCAGAGCACAATGATGCGGCGCGAATCGCCGCCCAAATGCTCCAGCCGTATGCGAACTTCCGGCCACGGCGACGGCAGCGGAAAGCGCTCCGCCCACTCGAGAATCACGATGGCCGGCTTGGCGAACAGGTCTTCCATGCCCAGCGTTTCGAAATCGTGAAAATTTTCAATGCGGTACAGGTCACCGTGAAAGACTGGCTGCGCTTCGCCATAGGTGTGAAGCAGTGTGAACGTTGGACTGGTCACGTCTTCTTCGCGAGCCGCGCCCAGTGCGCTGACGATGCCCTTGGTCAGCGTAGTTTTGCCGCTGCCCAGGTCGCCGGAAAGAAGTACCAGTGTCGGCGTTTTCAGGCGGCACGCAAGTTCTCTACCCCACGCCGTCGTCTCCTCCGCGGAATGCGTGATGAACTCCTCAGCCACCGCGGCGAATCTCCTCGAGGAGTTCGAATCGCGCATACGGCAATGCGCGGGCTACGTCGCTAGCCAAAATGCCGGACGGATCGGCATCCTCGATTAGCGTATCCGCCGCGCGGCCATGCAGCCACGCTCCAAGAGCTAGCACGCGCAGCCAATCCTGTGTGCCGAACTGTCCAGTGAACGCGGCAAGAATGCCCGTGAGCACATCACCGGAGCCGCCCTTGGCCAGCCCGGGATTGCCAGTCGTGTTGACAAAAACTTGGCCGTCGGGCGAGGCGAGAATCGTGTGAAAGCCCTTCAGCAATACATACGCGTTCCAGCGTTTTGCAGATTCGATTGCAATACGCACGCGATCCTTCTGAACATCTTTAGTGGTGACACCGAGCAGGCGCGCCATTTCGCCGGGGTGCGGCGTGACGGCCAGAAATTGCGATTTGCGCTCGCGCAGCTGGTCGCCGTTTGAAGCGAAAGCGTTGAGGCCGTCGGCATCGAGAATTGTGGGCAGCGCCGCGGATTGCACCAGCGTTCGAATGAATTTTTGCGTGCCTGCTTCCTGCCCAAGTCCCGGCCCGACGGCGAGAACTGTCTTGCCTTTAATGATTCTTGCAAAAGCCGCATCAGCGAGATTTTCATTCGCGATGGAGCCGTCGACGAGTGTTGGCAGCGGCTCGGTCATGTACTCGGGCTGGTTCGAAGCGACGATGGATTGTACGGTGTCAGGTGTAGCGATGGTCACCAGGCCGGCTCCTGCTTTCAGCGCACCGGTTCCGGCCAGCACCGCCGCTCCGGATTTTCCGACGGACCCCGCGATTACAAGAATGTGGCCGTAAAGGCCTTTGTTCGAATCCGCTGGCCTGATCAGAGGTAACTTCGAAAACTCGTCCGGCCCCGCGCAACGGAAAGTGCCTTTGCCCAATTCGTCGATCAGCGAGGAAGGTGAGCCAATCGCGCGCACGTTCAAGCTGCCACAGCATGAAGCGTCATTCGAAATGAGCTGACCAATTTTTGGCGCAGTGAAAGTGACGGTATGATGCGCGCGAAGAACTGGACCTTCCGCCGGCTCTCCGTCAGATGCCATGCCGGAAGGAATATCCACAGCGACGAGGAGCGCAGGGATCGCGCCAGTCCCGTTTCGCGAGAGAGAATTTAGATCGCCAATGACTCTTGCGATGGAACCTGTAGCAGCGCCGCGCAGTCCAGTTCCAAGCAAAGCGTCGAGGATTACATCCGCACTTGCGATTCGCGGCCACGTAGTCTGCAGCGCCGATTCGTTCTCGACCACAAAAGCCTCGCCGCCGCTTTCGCGCCAGCGCTGAAAATTCAAAACGGCATCACCCTTTAGCTCCGACGGCGCGCCAAAAAGCAAAACCAAAGTATGGCGAATTTCCTGGCGCAAATAACGCGCTGCTACAAAGCCATCGCCACCGTTATTTCCCTTTCCGCAAAGCACCACCGCGGACCGCACTGGCGACTGAAAACGCAGCGAAATTTGATGCAGGACAAATTCGGCGACGCTCTTTCCAGCGTTTTCCATGAGTTGCGTGCTGGAAATTTCGAACCGTTCGGTGGTGAGCCGGTCCACTTCGCGCATTTCGGCTGCGGTAAGAGCTTTCATAAAGGCAGAATTTCGATAAAATCAGAGCATCCAGCCGCCGCTGACGTTGACTACCTGACCGGTGACGTATTCCGCTTCCTCGGAGGCGAAAAAGGCCACAGCGGCGGCAACGTCATCCACGGTAGGCGGACGGCCAATAGGAAAACGAGCGTCCTTGATGCGGCGCGCTTCATCGAGACTCAATTCTTTTTCATCGATGCTCGATGGATTCACAACGTTCACGGTGATCGCGTTCTTGGCCTCTTCGAGAGCCAGTGAACGAGACAGCGCAACGACCGCGGCTTTTGCCGATGCGTACGCGGAAATCTTTGCCTGACCAAAAGCGCGCTCCGCTCCGACCGCTCCGAGATTAATGATGCGGCCCCAGCGGCCTTTGCGCATGTGCGGCAGCGCGGCACGGCTCATAAACACCACGCTCATCAAGTTCGAAGCAAATATGTCCTGCCAATCTTCGAGAGAGCCTTCGGCCAAAGTGCCCCAGCGAAAATCGCCGACGTTATTGACGAGAATATCCAGGCGGCCAAAGCGGTCGGTGACGGTGCTGACGAATTGTTCTGAGCGTTCCGCTGTGGTGATATCCGCTTCGACAGCGACGCAGTCAGCGCCAGCGGCCTGCAACTGACGCAGGGTGTTCTGCGCGACATTTTTATTCGAACGATAGCCGATGGCGATGCGCGCGCCCTCTTTGGCCAGGCGCAGAGCGATTCCCCTGCCGATGCCGCGCGTTCCACCTGTAATCAACGCAACCCGGTTGCGCAGTGCCATTCACGCCCTCGTTTCAAGAACCTGGAGTTTTTTAAGTATAGCCCAGCCGCACAATCAGCACTAAATACATCAACGCAGGCGCGCGACGATCACCGTCATATCGTCGGCTTGTTCGGCGGTGCCGGCCCACTCGTCGGCGGCCTGCATCATGCCTTGCGCGATGGCACTGGGAGATCCCGCATTCAGGCGGAGCGCGGAATCCCGCAAGCGCTGGATGCCAAACTCCTCGCCGTAGACATTTTCCGGTTCCACCAAACCGTCGCTGTAGCCAACCAGGATTGCATCGGGCGGCACGGTCTCCGATCCTTCGACAAATGGATAGTCCTCAATCACGCCGAGAACCATTCCGCCTTTGTCGAGATACACGGCATGGTCGCCACAAATGCAAAAAGCCGGCAAGTGTCCGGCATTGGTGTAGCGGAGCAAGCGCGTTGCGCTGTCATAGACCGCAACGAAAAAGGTGGCGAAACGGTCATCGCCAGTGTTGCGCACTAAATGAAGGTTCAAGCGCCCAACCAGTTCCGCAGTACTCATGGAATCGCTTCCAGGCGCAAGCAATTGGCTGCGCAACGCAGCCTGCAGACTGGCCATCAAGAGAGCGGCGGAAATTCCCTTACCTGAGATGTCGGCAATGGCGATTGCGATGCGCGTTGAACTTAACTGAATAAAATCATAGTAATCGCCGCTGACCGTCCGCGCAGCTTTGCAAATGGCTTCGATTTCGACGCCAGGCACAGACGGCACACGTTGCGGGAAAAGTTGATTTTGCACTTCGCGCGCGATGGAAATTTCGTTTTCCAGGCGCTGGCGCTGCCGCTGCTCTTCGATCAGGCTGCTGATCGAGCCGGTCATCAAATTGAACGATTCGCCGAGAATGCCCAGTTGATCGCGTCGCTCGATTTTTACCCGGTGGGTGAGGTCGCCGGCCTGAACCAATTGCGTGGCGCGATAAAGTTCGTCCACTGCTCCGGTGATGGCTCGAATCAACACGAATCCCGTGATCAGTCCGAAGATGCCAAGCAGCAGCAGAAAAACGGCTACGACTTCAAACCCATAGACCCGGCTATTGCTGAATTCGCCCAGCGAACTGAAAATTCGTCCATTCAAGACGGATGGCCGCGCGGTATAGGCCGCGAAAACTGGCTGCTTTTCTCCCAGCTTGTCCCCGGCCTCCAGGTAGGTAGCATCCAGCTTGGAAAATCCTTCAATCACTGGATCGAACCAGTAGCTGGCAGGTTGCAGGGTGCGACGACGCGTCGAGATGCGATTCTGGAAACGATAATTAACGTTGCCAAGCCGCACCACGTTTACAGAATTCTCACCGTCCGCGCGTTGCAAAGCAGTGACCTGAATAGGTCCCAGGTCCGGAGCAACGGCCTCCAAAAATTCCGGCGTAATGCGCAGACTAAGCTCAACGAGATTCTTCCCGCGCGGCGATTCCACTTCACGCATCGCAATCAAATGTGTCTGACCGCCGGATTGTAGAATGCCCGTAAATTCTTTGGCGTTAGGGCCAGCAACGCGTGCCAAGCGCTTCGGATCGGCGTGAAACTCTACTTTCAAGCCGGGCAATTCTTTGGCATAGGCCATTTGGATCTGCGCGTCCAGTGCTTCTTCAACTACTTTGTCGTTAATGGTGTTGGGCAGCGTCCTTTCGGCGGAAGCGATACTCGCCGCCGAATCGGCCATGCGCCCAAGACGGCTGTGAATGTCCTCGTATAGCAGATAGCCGCCGAGTTGCGAATAAAGAATCTGTCCGGCGAGAACGGCCAGCGTTAAAAGCAGAAGGACGGGGACAACAGCAATGAACAGATACGCCACGATCAGGCGGTTGCGCAGACTCCACAAAAGACGATTGCGCCACCAGGAGATGGCGCGAACTACCAGGTACCCCGCGCTCAACAATCCGAGAAATTTTGCGAAACTGTACGCCCCGCCGGAACGGTTGGAAAGTGCGGCCACAATACCAACCACCACCAGCGCGACTGCCGTGAGATCAGGCCAGGAAAGACGCCGCCAGAGGTTTGAGAGGTTGGCGCGTGTCAGAGTCATGTCGGGACGTACAAAAGAATACCTTACCGGATGGAAAGGCGCATAACGGGCAATTGAGAGAACGAGGAACGAAAAACAACGTGAGTCTAACGACTGGGCAAGGTGGGGCGCAGCATGCTGCGCCCCTACATGGAAAATCTCGATAACTTACGGCTAGGACTGCGGCATGTTGCGGACTCGGCTGTGTTTTACGCCATAGGTGAAATAAACCACCAAGCCAATGATGAGCCAGATGATGAGCCGCGCCCAATTCACCCAGCCCAGCTTGTACATCATGTAGCCGTTGAACAGCACGCCCAGAAACGGCACCACCGGCAGCCAGCCGCCCATGAAAATTCCCGGCGTTCGGAAAGGCCGAGGCTGATCAGGACTCTTGATTCGCAACATGGTGACGGCAATACAAACGATCACGAACGCCAGCAGCGTGCCAATGTTCACCATCTTGCCGATTTGATCGATCGGCGTAACGCTACCGACGATGGCGGCAAGCAGTCCTACCAGGATGGTGTTTTTGTACGGAGTGCGGAACTTCGGATGAATGGCCGCGAAAAACTTCTTTGGGAGAAGCCCGTCATTGGCCATCGCATACAGCACTCGCGTCTGCCCGAGAAGCATGACCAGCATGACGCTGGTTAATCCGGCCAACGCGCCCAAGGTAATTATGTGCGAAGCGGTGGTAAGTCCGCGATCCATAAAGGCCCGGGCGATGGGCGCCTCGATGTTTACGTCCTGCCAATGCACCATGCCAGTGAGTACGCCGGCGACACCGATGTACAGAGCGGTGCAAACCAGAAGTGAAACGATAATTCCGATGGGCAGATCTCTTTGCGGATTTTTGGCTTCCTGGGCGGTGGTCGAAACTGCGTCAAACCCAATGTAGGCAAAAAAGATGTAGGCCGCACCAGTACCAATTCCCGCAACGCCATAGGGAGCAAAGCTGTGCCAGTCAGTACCCCAATTCGAGGCATGTACGTAGCGGCTTCCAAGTGCGAGGACGAACAACACCACGGAAACCTTGATTACAACGATGGTGGAATTGAAACGGGCGCTTTCCTTGATACCTACAGCCAAGATTGCGGTAATGACCAGCGCGATCACAAAAGCCGGCAAGTTGAAGCCAATTTCCATGCCAGAAATTTTCGGGGCGTTTACCAGGTCGTGCGCGCGCTGCACCAGTTCGGGCGAATGGGCCGCCGTAAAATCCATCACCCGATCCAAGAAGGCCTGCGTACCCGGCACCAGTGTTGAATCCGAAGCCTGGGCCATCTGGCGCGCCACCATTTTTTCCGCAGTTTCGAGAGCGGTCCAGTGGTCGTAGGCCAGCCATAACGGCATCTTGATATGAAAAATGTTGAGGAGTTCGATGAAGTGGTTAGACCAGCCGGAAGAAACTGTGCTGGCTCCCATCGCGTATTCCAGAGTCAGGTCCCAGCCAATAATCCATGCAAACAGTTCGCCAAGAGTCGCGTAAGCATAGGTGTAAGCGCTGCCCGCCAGGGGAATCATCGCGGCAAATTCCGCGTAACACAGGGCCGCCAACGCGCAGCCGATGCCGGAAAGTACGAAAGAAAGCATCAGTCCCGGGCCGGCATAGTGAGCGCCGAGTCCCGACAACACAAAGATGCCCGCGCCAATCACCGCGCCAACCCCAAGAGCCGTCAACTGAAACGGGCCCAAGGTGCGCTTAAGGCTATGGCCGCCTTCTTCGTGGGCCTCGGCGAGCAGTACGCTCATCGGCTTTCTTGCGAACAAGGGGTTGCCCATGCAACTCCTCCTTTATAAAGGTGGAATACCGAATACGCTAAGCTGCCAAATTGGACTTGCCCATTGTAGGGTCAGCGCGTGATTCTCCCTACAACAAATTTTCTATACGTTGAGTTTCGTTTTTGCGCTTTGCCGCGACCATAACCAGTAAACCGGTAGCCCTAACAATACGATGACCAGGCTCCAACCCGCTGTCTCTGTTCTGTAAAACAACAGAACAAACAAAATTGCCGAGGCTACGAAGATGTACAACGCAGGCACAACCGGGTAGCCGAACGCTTTGTACGGACGTTCGGCGTCGGGCCGTTTTTTGCGAAGCACAAATACGCTGATGATCGTCAGCACGTAAAACATCAGCGCAGCGAAGACTACGTAGTCCAGCAAATTGCTGTAAAGATTGCCGTAGATTATTGCGCCGGCCGCATCAACGCGCTTGGTTCTCAGCAGAATTAATGCTGCTATCCACACGCATTGGTAGATCAGCGCTGTGCCTGGAACACCTTTCGCGTTCAGTTTTCCGGTTGCGCGGAAGAACAGTCCGTCCCTGGCCATGGCGTAGGCGACGCGCGAGCCGGCAAGAATCAGCCCGTTGTTGCAGCCGAACGTGGAAACGATAATCGCGCCCGCCATCAACAAGGCGCCGACCGGGCCGAAGATGGCGTTTAATGCCGCCGTAGCGACGCGATCATCGGGCGCATTTTGAATTTGCGCCAACGGCAGCGCAAGCAGATAAGCCAGATTCGCCAGGCAATACAGCGCGATCACGATGATGGTGCCTAGGGCCATCGACAGTGCCACATCGCGCTTGGGATTTTTTACTTCGGCTGCGGTGAAGCCGATGTTGTTCCAGGCATCAGCAGAAAAAAGCGAACCGACTTGTGATACTCCAAACGCCACCAGCAACCCGAAGAAACCGCTGGCTGCCGTAAGCGTCGGAAGCCAACCCTTGAAGAAATTCGCGCCAGGTTCGATCGGTACTGCTCCACGAACGGTCCAAAAATTTGAAAAATTGTCCGCGATGGCCGCGCGATTTCTGCCGACAAACACGCCAATCAGGATCAGACCCAGCAACGATAGTGTCTTGGCGGACGTAAAAATGTTTTGGATCAACTTGCCCAGCCTTACGCCCAACGTATTGAGGAAGGTGATCAGTACCACCATCACGATGCCCACGGATTGCTGAATGGAAAGACTGATGGCCAGCTTCGAACCGAGCGAAATCGGATGAATGATCCAAGTGTTCGGCGAGATCGCAGGAAACAATACCCCGAGGTATCTGGCGAATCCGACAGCCACGGCGGCGATGGTTCCGGTTTGAATTACCAGGAATAAAGTCCAGCCGTAGAGAAAACCCCAGAGCGGCGAGTAGGCTTCGCGTAAATAAACATACTGTCCTCCAGCGTGCGGGAACAACGCCGCCAATTCGCCGTAGGCCAGCGCAGCTGAAATTGTCAGCAAGCCGGTGATGATCCAGGTCAAAAGCAGCCCGCCCGGGGAACCGGTCACGCGGGAAATATCCGCTGCGACGATAAAGATGCCAGAGCCAATCATCGAGCCGACCACAATCATGGTGCCGTCGAATAACCCGATGGCGCGTACGAAACCGGGTTCATCTTTCTTGGCGAGGATTACGGCAGGGGGCGCAGTTTCAGCCATAGGCGCTTCGCCTCATTTCCCCGCGGGCTGTGCCGCGGCCGGAATGGTCTGCAAGTATTGGTGCACTCGATCAGCGGGATTTTTTGCCTTTAGTATGTCGCTGATCACGGCGACACTGTCCGCGCCGGCGTCGAGCACTTCGCGCGCCCGCTGCAGGGTAATCCCGCCGATGGCCACGATCGGTTTGGTCGTCAGTTTTCTGACGGTGCGAATAAAATCTACGCCCACCACGGGATCGGGATTCTGTTTGCCGCTGGTAGAAAAAATTGGCCCAACCGCAAGGTAGTCCGCGTCGGACTCAATGGCCGCGTTGAATTGTTGCAAATTATGCGTGGACAATCCGATCAGGCAGCCATTTCCCACGATTTTTCTGGCCGCCGAAACGCTCAGGTCATCCTGGCCGAGATGCACTCCGTTGGCTCCCACAAGATGTGCAATATCCGCGCGATCGTTGACCAAAAATGTGCCACCGTGTTGCCGCGCGGTAAGACACAACGCCTGAGAAGCATGCAGCAACTCCCGCGACGACGATGTTTTATTGCGGTACTGAAACAGGCGGGCTCCCGCATCGAGCAGCTTTTTCGTCAATTCGATTGGATCGGAAGGCAGCAACGCTGCGTCTAGTATCACGTACAGCGGCGGCAGTGCAAGGCGATTCGCCATTTATTTCTTGGATTTTGTGGATTGACCAGTGCCATTTGCCGCGAACAGTCGTTCGATAAAATGGGTGTCAAAGCGGCCGGCAGCGAAGTCCGGGTCGGCCAGAATGCGTCGGTGCAACGGTATCGAAGTCTTGATGCCTTCGATGACAAACATCTCCAGAGCGCGTTTCATGCGGCCGATGGCTTCGGCGCGGTCGCGGCCCTTTACGATCAGCTTGGCAATCATTGAATCGTAATAAGGAGGAATGACTGCGTCGGCGTATGCTGCGGAATCCACGCGAACTCCCGTGCCGCCTGGCGCCTGGAATGTCGTGATGCGGCCAGCGGAAGGCACAAATGTTTCCGGATCTTCGGCGTTGATGCGGCACTCGATAGCGTGTCCGCTGAAATGAATTTCGCCCACGGCGTCATCCAGCTTTTCGCCAGCCGCGATTCGAATCTGCGCTTTGATCAGGTCCGCGCCGGTAACAAACTCAGTGACCGGATGCTCGACCTGGATACGCGTATTCATTTCAATAAAATAAATCGAGCCGCCCTGGTCCATCAAGAACTCGACCGTGCCAGCGTTGGTGTAGCCAACTCTCTTGAGCGCCTTGACGACTTTGGCGCCCATCTCCTTGCGCAGCTTGGGGTCCAGCACCGGCGAAGGCGATTCTTCAATCAACTTCTGGTGGCGGCGCTGGATAGAACATTCGCGCTCACCCAGATGAATAATTTTACCGTGCTGGTCGCCCAGGACCTGAAATTCAATATGCCGCGGATTTTCAATGAAACGCTCTGCGTAAACATCGGGAGTGCCAAAGGCCTGTTGTGCTTCGCTGCGCGCCGTTTCGTACGCGGCCAGAAGTTCTCCCTGCTTGCGCACCACGCGCATGCCACGGCCGCCGCCGCCGGCAACCGCTTTCAAGATCAGCGGAAAGCCAATTTTCGCGGCTTCTTTGGCCAGCTGCTCTTCGCCTTCGATCGCGCCGTCGCTTCCCGGAATCGTCGGCAGACCAGCGCTTTTCACTTCACGACGCGCGCGGTCTTTCTCGCCCATCATTTCGATTATTTCCGGGCGCGGGCCAATAAAAGTAATTTCAGACGCTTCGCAAACTTTCGCGAAATTTGCGTTTTCCGAAAGAAATCCGTAACCCGGATGGATGGCGTCAACATTGGTGATCTCGGCGGCGCTGATTACGTGAGGAATATTCAGATAACTTTCACTGCTGCGTGGCGGACCGATACAGACCGCTTCATCCGCAAAGCGCACATGCAACGAATTGCGGTCGGCCTCCGAGTACACGGCAACCGTGGCGATTCCCAACTCCTTGCAGGCACAAATGACCCGCAGGGCAATTTCGCCGCGATTGGCTACCAGAATTTTGTTGAACATATCGGTTGCCGCCTACTTCTTGCGGCTCGGACGGATTCCAAACAATGGCTGGCCGTATTCCACGGGCTGCCCGTTCTCCACGAAAATCCGCAGCACTTCCCCACTGCTGTCGGACTCAATCTCATTCATCAGTTTCATAGCCTCAACGATGCACAACGTTTCACCGTCTTCCACATAGGCGCCAATCTTTACAAAAGGCTCGGCTCCGGGACTTGGCGACCCATAAAACGTCCCGACAATCGGCGACTTCACCAGGTGCAGGTCTTCCGTGGACCGCGGCTCTGGCGCGGATGGAGGAGCCGCTGCGCCCGATCCCGCCGACGAGGACGACGCGCCTGCAACAATAATTTCCGGAAAAGTGGTGGCTCTGGTCGCGGTCAACACCGCCCCGGACGAAGGCTTCTTCAGCCTTATCCGCAGGTCGCCGCGCGAATACTCAAATTCTTCCAGATTATGCTCCGTCATGATTTTCAGGAGCTCTTCAATCTGATCAATGTCCGGGCCCGCTGACGACCCGCCGTCACCCGACTTCACACGCGTTTTGCGTTTCATTTTCACCTCAGGGTTTGTAAAACAAACCCTGAAACCCGCGGTTTTGTATTAGAGCTCAATGAAATCCCGCGAGGCGCGGGTCAATATCTCGTTACGGCCCTGGTGCACCGCGACATCGTCCTCGATTCGGATACCGCCCACACCCGCAATATACACACCCGGTTCTATCGTAACCACGTTTCCTAAGGCAAGCTGAGTTTTTTGCCCCTTGGCCAGCCGCGGATCTTCGTGGACTTCCAGTCCTAAACCATGCCCGGTGCTATGTACGAAATATTGGTCTAACCGGTGTGCCGCCAGTACCCCTCTGGCCGCCGCGTCTACTTCCCCACCGCTCTTACCAGGTCCGATGGTTCCAATAGCTGCCGTCTGCGCTTCCAGCACAGCCTGATACCACAAGCGTATCCTTGCGGGAGCTTTCCCCACATAGACAGTTCTTGTAATGTCGCTGCAGTATTTTCCAAGTATAGCACCCAGGTCTAACACCACCAACTCATTTTTCCTCAAGCGTTTAGCGGTAGGCCGGGCATGAGGGAGCGCGGCGCGCGCGCCGAACGCCACGATGCTTTCGAAGGCTGCTCCGGAGGCGCCGCGCTTGCGCATCTGGTATTCAATCTCCGCCGCAATTTCGAATTCCCGCACGCCCGGTTTCAACATACCAATCGCGGATTCCACGACCTCGCTCGCCAGAAGGGCCGCTTTTCGGATTTGCGTCAGTTCTGCGGGGTCCTTGCGAGCGCGCAGACCGGCAACAAGCCCGGCAATCTGTTTGAACTGCGTCGCTTTCCCGACGGCGGTTTTTAGGAGCTGGCAATGTGCGACGGTCACCTGGTTTGGATCGAATCCCACTTTCCTGGCTCGCAGATTCTTAAGCAGCTCGCCACAAGACCGGTACAGCCCGTCCTTCTGCTCCACGACGGTCGTACCACGAAGCTCTTCCGCGGCCTGTACGGTGAATCGTCCATCAGTCACCAGAGTCAAGTGCCGCTGGCTGGCGATGAGCGCTCCTGCTTCTCCACTGAATCCAGTCAGGTAATACCAGTCCGCCGGGCTGGTGATGAGCAATGCATCCAGCGACTCCTTGCGGAGCAGCCTCTGCAGTTCCTGAGATCGACGCGCGTATGAATTGGGCATAAAAGATTGGGGAGACTCAGGTTTCAGGGTTGTACTTCTGAACCCTGAGCTGCCAAGTCTCCCCGATTTTGAGGAAAGTTGAAAGTGCCTGGAACTGCGAGCTGCCTGAGCCGATATCCTCCGGCCCCGCCGATATCAGCCAGGAATGATTCGCGGCGTCAGGAAGAACAACAGTTCCTGCGAGGTCACGGTGACGTTCGTCCTCTTGAAGAGGTTCCCGATAATCGGCAAGCTGCCTACCAGCGGAACCTGGGTGACGTTCACGTTCTGTTGAGAAACGATTACGCCGCCGATGACCACCGTTCCGCCATCCGGAACCAGAATTTTCGTTTCCGCGGACTGGGTATCCAGTGCGGGAATGCCCTGAATTCGCGCGATACCATTGTCGACTTGCGTGTTTTCCACCAGCACGTCCATGAACACCGTGCCTTCAGCAGTGATTTGCGGCGTGACTTCAAGCTTGAGCACCGCGTCGATGTACTGCACGGAAACGGTATTGTTGATAGTGGTCTGAATAGGAATTTTCGTACCCTGCTTGACCGACGCTTTTTCGTTGTTTTGCGTCACGATGCGCGGCTTGGAGAGCAGCTTGCCTACGCCCTTTGCTTCCGCTGCAGTGATGAAGAAGTCGATTGCGAAGTTCGGCGAACGATGCGAAAAGCCAAAGCCAGACGTGGGTGAACCCGCCGCCAAGTTGGTTTGCAGTGGCAGGCCGGAAGATACTCCGTTACCTGACGTGCCGCTTGGGAAAGTCACGGGGTTCTGAGGAATTCCGCTCCCTGGCGTAACACCGCTCCCGCCAACCGCAGGTGAGCCGGAGAACAAAGAGCGTCCGCTGGTCGTGGTGCCGGCAAAACCGAGTTCGGTGCCGATGTCCTGAGCGAAGGAACGGGAAGCGGAAACGACGCGCGCTTCGATCTCAACTTGCTGCGACTTACGATCCAGTTGGTGAATCAGGTTGTCCAGGATCGGAATGGTGATCGGGATATCCCTGATGATCAGCTGGTTTGAACGGTCATCGGCGAGAATATCGCCCTTGGGAGAAAGAAATTTCTTAAGCGTCGGCATCATGGTGGTGGCCTTGGCGTAGCTGAGCACGCGCGTTACGGTGACGGCAGGAGTCGCATCGTTCTGCGCCCTTAGCAGTTCGCGCACCGAATCCGCCTCGCGCTTCATAGTGTCGCGAGTAGCGATGCGCAACACGTTTCCGTGCAGCTGTTTGTCCAAACCATTGTTCTGCAAAACGATGTCCAGCGCCTGATCCCACGGCACTTCATCCAGAACAATCGTCAGAGTGCCCTTGACTGCAGGGTCCAGAACGACGTTCAGTCCGCTGATCTCGTGAATCAATCTGAAGAAGTCGCGCAGGTCCACATCCTTCAGGTTCACCGAGATTGGTTCGCCCGTATATTTCCCCGAGCCGGAGATCGGCGTCATATCCGCATTTTGCGGGGCAGCGGGTGCCGCCATAGCCGCGGCGTTGCTGGCCTGTTGAACGGCCTGCTGAGAAGCCTGTTGTAGCGAAGATTCTTCTGAGCGTACTGGCTGATTGCTTCCGTCAAAAAACGCCAGAGTCCCGTTGCGGCTCGTTAATTCGCTGGGAAGAGCGAACCGCGGGGCCACCACATTCCGCAATGCAGCCTGATGATGCTCTGCGCCACGCGGTGCCGCCTCAGCATAATGGAACGCCGGTTTGGCTTGCGTAGCGTCAGCGGGAGAATCGAAATAGATTACGAAGGTATTGCCTTCGCGTTGGATCTGATAGGGAGCGGCCGAGGTTAGGTCCACAACAACACGTGCCACGCCCGGGCGGTATTGGCCAAGACGCACTTCGCGCACGGGAGCCGATACTCCGGGAATGATCATCCGCTGCACGGCCATCCGGGTGTCTGCAAAATCCAGCACCAGACGGTCCGGGTTGTGCAGACGCACCGCCTGTGCGTCCAGGCGGCCTTCGCCTTCCACCCGCACGCTGGCGCGTTGCGCGGCCTGCATCACCGCCACGCTCGAAATCACCGCGGCGGTCGCGGTCAATCCAGCGGATTCCTGCGACTGTGCCAGCATCGGCGCCGTGCCGCACGCCAGGCTTGCAAGGATCAGGCAGCCGTTTCGTAAGGCCGGCCAGTTCGTCTTCATTGCTGTTCTCCTGCACTCGTGTAAAGTCTCTTGTTTACTTCCCGCTCGACAGGCTTGCCGAACGCGTCCTTGCCTTCTTCATGGAAGGTCACGCCTTCCATCGAAATCTTTTCGACCTTCCCGTCATACAACTGGTCGCCCTCGCGCAAGAAGTAGGTACGCTGTGCGGGGTTAGCGACGACGGCGATCATTCCGTTCGCAGACTTCACGATACCGTCCAGACGCAGCGTGCCAACCTGCAGACCCGCTTTGCCCGGGGGAAGATTTTTTGCCAGCGCATCCTGCGCCTGTTTGCGCCCGATCAGCGATTCGAAGGGATCACGCCGGGATATTTTTTGCTCGCTCGCGACAGGCTTTTTGTCGGAAACTGTTCGAGCCACCGGTGCGGGAGTCTTTGCGTGTTTTTTCCCCGCTGGTATTGCAGCCGTCTGCGCCGCTGGCTTTGTCGCGGGCGCCTGCGCGGCCGGTTTCGCCGCCGGTTTAACAACTGGCTTGGTGGCGGTGGTGGACGTCGGCGCAGTTTGCGCGCGCATTCCGGGCGCGGCAAACAGCGTAATCCCAATTAGCAGTGTCATCAGAGGACGCATAGTTTGTTCATTCCCGCTCAATGTTTTACCCCCGGTTTAGCAGCACCCGCGGCAGGTGTTACATCTCCAGGTTTTGTGAAATACGTCGTGGCCGTAAAAATCCCGCTTACCGTGCTTCCGGGGCGCAAGGCGTAGTGACTGCCTTTGGATTTATCCGGATCCGCAAAGTCCAGATCGCCCACATTTATGATTCGGGACAACCGGCTTAGCCTCCCGAAGAAGTCCAAAACATTGAAATACGGGCCGTCGGCCTGCACTTCGAAGGGCATCTCGTAATAATTGTTGTCCTTCGGAACCACCGCTTTAGCCTTCAAACTCCGAATGGCAACGTTGGACTCGGTCGCGGCGCCTTGCAGCAAACGGATAAACTCGTCGGTTTCTTTTTCCTCGGGAACGATGGTCTTCAGCGTGTCCAGTTGCTTGTTCAACGCGTCCATGTCCGACTTCAGTTCACCGTAGCGCTGTTTGTAAACTTGTAGCTGCGTGACTTCCTGCGTCAGTGCAGTTCTGGTGGCGATGGCTTTGTCCACTTGCTCTTTTTCCTGCGCCACCGGCGAAAACGGCAGATAAATTCCCACCAGCACCAGCACCACCGCGATCGCCGCAGCCACCAGTCCCTGCATGATCACCGACATGTCTCTCAATGGATTGGCCATTGCGATCTCCTAACCCTTCTTCGCAGGCGCAGGATTCGGCGCCGGAGTGCTCGCCGGCTTGGCTTGCGGGCCGGCGGGGTTGATTTCCGCGTTCAACTTGAACGTGAATGTCTCCACGTTCTTGGTGTCCTGTTGCTTGGTTTCATCGATTTCAACTTTTTGGAAATAGCCCGAGCGCTTCATCGCGGTAATGAAATTTGCTACCGAATTGATGGAAGCCGAAGAGCCCTCGATAGCCAGGGTGTTTCCCTTGCGGGTCATGTCAGTCAGCCAGAGATTTTCCGTGCGCGAAACTGTATTAGCGACCATGTCCAATAATTCTTGTCCGCCAGTGCGGTCGCGTTGCAGCTTTTCGATGGTGTCCACGCGAACTTGCAGAATGGCTTTCTGCTTGTCAAAGGTCTCGACCTGCTGCTTGATCTGCTGTAGTTCCGTCTTTTGCGCCGTAAGCTGCTTGATGCGGTTGTTTTCCTGGGTTAATTGGCTCTGCCAGGAAAAGTAGATGTATCCAAGAACCAGGGCGCCGAGCACGACGCCCGCGCCAATAAACACTGCGGGCAAAGCCGCGCCGGTATCGACCGGCCGTCTGGCTGATTTAGGGCGTTGTTGTCCGAGAAGGTTTATGCGGATCATGGCTAGTCGAAGCTCCTCAACGCCAGGCCCACGGCAATTGCCAACCGCGGCCCCATCTCGCGAATCTGGTCGTCACTGTGCTTTCCGGGATTAATCAGCACTTTGCGGAAAGGATTCAATTCTTCCACCGGCATGGCGAACTCTTCGCGCAGCAGGTCCACCAGGCCCGGCACGCGCGCGGTACCGCCAGCCACCAGAATGCGCTGAATGTTTTCGCCGCTTGCAGTGGCGCGGAAGAAGTCGAAGGTCTTTTGAATTTCCAGCGTCAGAATGTCGCTCACACTGCGCAGAATCTGCTGTTTCTGTTCGTCGGTAACGCTGGGCAGCGTCTCGCCCTTCTTAAGCCGCTCGGCATCCTCGAAGCTCAGATCCAATTCCTTCTGCAGGGCATCGGTGTATTGATTTCCGCCCACGCTGACATCGCGCGTAAACAACGGGATACCGCCGCGCACGATGTTGATATTCATCACGCTGGCACCAATGTTCAGCAAAGCCACGGTCTGACCGGCGTCCGGTTCGTAATTTACTTCGAAGCAGTTCTGCAATCCGAAAGCGTCAATGTCCACGACCACTGGAGTCTTGCCGGCCTGCGCCAGCACATTGGTGTGGTTCAGAATCTTGTCCTTCTTTACCGCCACCAGCAGTACATCCATTTGCGAGTCCATCGACTCCAGCAATTGGTAGCTCAGATTCACGTCGGCAATGTCGAACGGAATATGCTGGCTGGCTTCAGCGGGAATCCGGTCATACAACTCTTCCTCGCTCATCAGCGGCAGCGGAACCCGCTTTACGATCACCGAATGTCCGGACACCGATGTCGCGACGTTTTTCGTTTTCACGCTGGCTGAATCAAAAATACGGCTGATGGCATTGGCCACCTGAGGTGCGTCCATGATGGCGCCGTCCACCACTGTGTCTGGTGCCAGCGTCTCCATGCCAAAGCTCACCAGTTCATAGCCGGCTTTGGTGCTCTTCAGCTCTACGGACTTGATGGAACTGGAACCGATATCCAGCCCGACCAACTGCCTGCTTCTTTTTCCGCCGAATAACGACATCTGGCAGCCCCTTTATTCCCTTGCCTTACTGCGACTGTTTTACTGCACCGCTTTAGCCCTGCGCACCGGCTAACGTCGTCTTGCGTGCGCCTGGCTCATCTTGCGTTCCATCCAGCGATCCAGGATGGTCTTTCTAAGTTTCCAACGGTTACCGAGTTTGAACGCCGGAATTTCGCCTTCCGTGATGTAACGGTACAGGGTGTCCGGGCTAATCCCCAGATACTGCGATGCCTGCCGCACATTCATCACTTCACGCGATTCATTCACGAGGAACGCCACTCCAGCGATCTTTCACACGCCCGAGAGATTTGTGTCTGACGCGACTCTTCGAACTGCACCGTGTAATTCCGAGAGTGCGTCCCGTGTCAGCGTTATCCCATTCCGAAAGTGTATGGGTCAAGGGTTTAACGCCTGCAGTTGTCCTAAGAATACGGGCAATAGCAGGCAGTGATGGGGTTATTGTGGGCACTGCATCCTATATTTAGAGGTATAGGAGTCCTAAGACCACTATTCATTGTGGTTTTTCTGGAATTTCGGCCTGTCCTATGGGACGGTTATCCTTTCCCATCTCACGTTCGCGCTTTGCTCTTCTTTGCCCCTTACTCGCGCAAATTTTCGCCGGGTTCACAGAATTTTCACGGTGCTATACTTCGGGGCGTTCGCGTTTCTTTTGCATCGGGGGAGATCATGAAATTCTGGCTCGCGGCCTCCGCGCTGCTAATTTCTAGCGTTCTTTTTCTGCGTTATGCGGCGCTCCCGGCTGCTGAATCGACTGCCTCGCACGGTTTTCTTTTTGTCGCTAACCAGGGGGATCACACCGCGCTGGTCGTGGATCTCGACACGCGAAAGGTGATCAGCAAAATTGGCGTGGATATAAACGGACACGAAGTGGCCGTCGCCCCCAACCATCACTTCGCTTACGTTCCTATTTACGGGAATTCCGGGGTCGGCAAGCCGGGGACTGACGGAAACTCTGTCCATGTAATTGATTTGCGCGTCGGCCGCGACATCCAGATCATCAATCTCGGAAAACCGGTTCGCCCACACTGCGCCAAGTTCGGCCCCGACGGACTGCTTTACGTTAGCGCCGAACTCGCCAACGCCATCTACGTGGTGGATCCTGCCACCAGCAAGGTTGTGCGGGAAATTCCTACCGGCGCCGCAGAGTCCCACATGTTCGTGCTATCGCCCGATGGCAAGCGCGCTTACACCGCCAACGTCGCTGCAGGCAGCGTCAGCGTACTCGACGTGCAGAACCGCTCCGTAATCACCGTCATCCCGGTTGCGAAAACGGTGCAGCGGGTTTCCATTTCGACTGACGGAAAATATGTTTTCACGCACGATCAGGGCACGCCGCGCATCGCGGTCATCGACACCGCAACAAATAAGTTGGCTCGCTGGAGCGACTTGCCCGCCACAGTTTATTCATCTACTCCAACTCCAGACGGACGGCTGCTTCTCGCGAATGCGCCGTCTGGAAAACTCTTTGTCATCGATTTGTCCACGGAAAAAGTAACTGCCGAGTATCCGATTCCTGCGGCGCTTGGAGAAATCGCAATAGATGGCTCCAGCGAACGCGCTTACATCACCTGCCCGCAGAAAGGCACCATTGAAGTTTTGGATATTCGCGGCGGCAAACTGGAATCGCCGATCGTGTTGACACCCGGCGTCGACGGCATCACCTGGTTCTCAGCCATTTCCTGAGCGTCAAATTCCCAGAGCCTTCCAGAGTTCCGCAACGCGCCTTTTCGTGGCGTCATCCATCAAAATTTCATCCGGCCACGGCCGGGCAAATCCTTCCGTCGGCCATTTTCGTGTGGCATCAACTCCCATCTTCGAACCGTAGTCCTGAATTCGTGCGGCGTGATCCAGGGTATCCACTGGTCCCAAAGAAAATTGTACGTCGCGCTCGGGATCAACCGCACACAGCGCTTTCCACACCACTTCGCTGTAGTTGTGCACGTCCACGTCGTGATCCACGACCACGATCATCTTCGTGAACATGGCCTGCCCCAGCGACCATATCGCGTTCATGATTTTTCGCGCGTGTCCTGGATACGATTTCCGGATTGCCACTATCATCAAATTGTGAAAAATTCCCTCCGCTGGCATGGCCACATCCACAATTTCCGGATACTGCATCTTCATCACCGGCAAAAACACCCGCTCCACCGCGTAGCCCATGTAGAAATCTTCCTGCGGCGGCGGACCAACCACGGTCGTCAGGTAAATGGGATCCTTTCGGTGCGTGATGCACTCGACGTGAAAAACAGGGTACTCCCCTTCCAGGGAATAAAATCCCGTGTGATCACCGAACGGCCCTTCCGTCCGCATCTCATTCAAATTTACATAGCCTTCCAGCACAATCTCCGCGTTCGCCGGGACTTCCAGTTCATTGGTTTCGCAAGCGACCATTTCCACCGGCTCTTTGCGCAAGAATCCCGCGAACATCATTTCGTCCAGGTCCGGCGGAATCGGCAGCATTCCCGATAACGTCGTCGCAGGATCGGACCCGATCGCCACACTCACCGGAATTTTTCCCTCGGGATTTTTCGCGCGCGCCCGCCGGAAATGTTCCGCCCCATGCTTCTGCGTCTGCCAATGCATCCCGGTAGTCCGCTCGTCATACACCTGCATGCGGTACATCCCTACATTGCGCTTGCCATTCTCAGGATTTTTCGTGAACACCAACGGAAACGTAATAAATCGTCCGCCATCCTGCGGCCAGCATTTCAAAATCGGAAAATCAAAAAGGTTTATATCACTGCCCTTGTGAATCACTTCCTTACACACACCGTCTTTCACCGTCTTCGCAAAGAACGATCCCAGTTCCGCTAGCTTCGGCAGCATTTTAATTTTGTCGAAAATTCCCTGCGGTGATTTGGTGTCCAGAAATCCGCGAATCCTGCCAGCCACTTCATCCAGTTCATGTACATCAAACGCCATGCACATCCGCTTGACGCTTCCAAACGTATTCACCAGCAGCGGGTACCGCGATCCCTTTGGCTTTTCGAACAACATCGCGGGACCCACGCTATCCCTCGCGCGGTTAGCATCGCGCGCGATCCGCTGCGTCACCTCTGTAATCTCCAGCACCGGGTCCACTTCCACCCGTACGCGCTTCAACTCGCCCGCCGCTTCCAGCGCCTTCACAAACTCCCGCAAATCGCGATACCCCACATTGCCTCCGACGGCTCGTCCAACTGAACGGCTACGAATTTAGCACGAAGCCATTCATTCGACGTATGTTCAACTGATTGCCGGAAAGGCCCACTACGCCATACAATCCACTCACGTTTCGGAGGATTCATGAAAACTATAACTCTTGCTCTGTTGTTATTCGCCGCTCTTGCTCCGGCGGCGATCGCTCAAGGCGCGCCACCTCAAGGAGCGGCCGACAAACCCTATGTCATGGAGTTCTACTACAAAGTCCACTGGGGCCATCAGAAAGAATTTCTTGATCTCTTCCTGAAAAATCATTTCCCACTACTGCAGAAAATCGAAGAGTCCGGAAGAATTCTCGCGCTCAAAATCGAAACGCCCGCCAATCACATGACCGAAGATTCCCGCTGGGACTACCGGGTGACGATTACTTACAAAAATTCCACCGTCGCCACCACCGCCAATCCCGAGGAAGAAGCACTCATCAAGAAACTCTATCCCGACCAGGCTGCTTATCAGCGCGAAGAACAGCGGCGCTTCGAAATCTTGCTCGCGCACTGGGATCTGCCGGTGTCAGAGGTCACACCCGTAAGGAAATAGAACCGCACAAAGCCTGACTCACGGCTTAATTACACGCAGTCCCAGTTCCCGCTCGAACGGATCGAAATTGCGATCTCGATGCAGCAACGCGTAGCCTGCTCTTAGACCGTACGTTGCATTCCAACCGTCAGCTCCGCGAAAATACTCAATCCACACGCTGCTGTCGACAACTACCATTCGAGTGTGTGCTCGCGGCTTGCTCTTAATTCGTCGAGATTTCCTTCCCAATGAATTTTCCCGCGCAATTTTCGGACTCCGGTCTGCCTGTGGTCAATCGCCCTTTCGGGAACCTCCGATCATCGAATCGACGCTAAATTAGACGCCTCCCTGCTTCAGGCCAATTGGTTGTAGACTGAATGTGCGACTTTAATTAATTTCGCTGTGCTCTGATCGGTTTCGCCATGCCTCGCATGTACCTCGATCACAACGCCACCACGCCGGTCGAACCGGCCGTCGTCGACGCTATGCTCCCCTATTTCTCGGCTGACTTCGGTAACGCGGCTTCCATCCACACCCACGGCCAGCGCGCCCGCGCCGCTGTCGAAAACGCTCGCGAACAAATCGCTGCCTTACTAGGAGCACGCCCCCAGGAAATCGTCTTCACCAGTGGCGGCACCGAATCCGACAATCACGCCATCTTCGGCATCGTTCGCAATGCGCCCGGCGCAAGCAAGCACATCATCACCACACAAATCGAGCACGAAGCCGTTCTCAACGCCTGCCAGGCGCTCGAAAAAGAAGGCGGCACTGTCGCGGGCGATCGCAAAGCCATCGAAGTTACCTATCTTCCGGTCGACGCTAACGGTCTCGTCGATCTCGAAGCGGTCCGCGATGCCATCCGCCCGCAAACCGCGTTGATCACCGTCATGCATGCCAACAACGAACTCGGTACCGTGCAACCGATCGAAGAAATCGGCCGCGTCGCCGCGCAGAACGACATCTTTTTCCACACCGACGCCGTGCAATCCGCCGGAAAGATTCCCCTCGACGTCAACGCTCTCGGCGTCGACCTCCTCGCCATCTCCGGCCACAAGTTTTACGCACCAAAAGGAATCGGAGCTCTCTACATTCGCGGCGGCACCCGTCTTCGCCAACTTCTCTATGGCGGCCATCACCAGCGCGGTTTCCGTCCCGGCACAGAAAATGTTCCCGGGATCGTTGGCATCGGAAAAGCTGCCGAACTCGCTCACCTTTCGGTAGCAGAAGATGCGCAGCGTGTCTCCGCACTGCGCGATGAACTCCAACGCGAACTGCTCGCTCGCATTCCTCATGCACACGCCAACGCCAGCGGCGCGCCGCGCACTCCCAACACCACCAATATCACTTTCCCCGGCATTGAAGGCGAAGCCCTGATCATCGCCCTGGATTTGAAAGGCCTCGCTTGCTCCACCGGAGCCGCCTGCTCATCAGGCGCCGTCGAACCTTCCCACGTCCTCACCGCCATCGGCCTCAGCGCCGAAGACGCCCGCGCCTCAATCCGTTTCAGCCTCGGCCGCCACACCACCCAACAAGAAATATCCGCCGCGCTCGAAATCGTCCCCGCTGCCGTAGCGCAACTGCGCGAACTCTCCCCCGCTTATCAAAAGTAACCGTGCCCAGCGTGGTTCGCATTTTTCTCGCAATCGTTTGCTTCTTCATGTAGCGGCGGCTTTATGCCGCTGCGGTTTTGCAGCTACTTGCCTCGAAACTCCGGAGACAATCCTGCGGAGATACTTCCCCGGAACACCGCCACCCATTCAACGCGGCGCGAAAAAGTTGAAATGGCTATGGAAAACCGCAGTGCGAAGCGAAATCTCGACACACAAAATGAAAACACAAATGACCACTACCGGGAAAATCGGATGCACATATTTCCGGATCGGCCGCCACACATATTCCAATCCAATCAGATAAATCAGGGCAAACGGCAAAATCGTGCCGCTGATGATTCTTCCGGACACAAAGTACGGGTAAGCTCGCGACGGGTAAAAACACTGGTGAAAATCAAACGGCAGCGAAATTGTCGCCAAAAACAGCACTGAAGCCATAACCAGATACAGCGAAAGATAATTGCTGAGGCGCGCCGATTGACCCGCCACTTGATCGTCACGCCATAAGTACAACGCAAAGCCGACCAGCATCAAATATGATGAACCCACGTAAAATACGTCAGCAGCGTGCCAGCGTATCGCGGTTCCATGCCAGAAAAATTCTCCACGCCAGTACATTGGGATGAGATCGCCAATAAAAAGATTCATTCCGTGCAACGTCAGGATCGGGTGCTGCGATATCTCCTGCCAGGGTTTTATCGTCCATCCCAGATACGCAGTCTTGGCTCTTGACCCAGTCAGATCTCCCGTCACCGCGCGGTTTCGTGCCATCCAAAGCACCGGCGGTAACAGCGCAGCGGTCGCGGCAGCCAAGACAGCAGCGAATTCCCTCGTAGCGCCGTGCCTTTTGGCCGCTCGCGCTCCCAGCCTGTAAAGAATAATTGCTAGAACTCCAAACAAAACAAAATTTGAAATATCGGTAAGGAACGAAAGGCCTGTCAAGAAGGCACCGGCAATCGCCTCAGATTTCCAGCCAGGTTTCTGTTCCATTGCGCGAAAAAGCAGCACTAGAACCAACGCCGCCAATAACGGCGATAAAATATCGCGATTCATTCCAAAAAAAACATCTTGCGGAAAAATTGCCAGGAAGATGGGAACAGCTACGCACAAGAACACCCGGTCTGGATAAACCTGTTTGATAAACAGGAACGAAATCCACACAAACAACGCGTAAACCAACGCGCTCAGGAATCTTACCCAGTAGGCCAGCGCCCATTCGCGCCATCCTAGAAACGCGCCCAGTCGATACCAAACTCCTGCCACCATGTAATACACGGGCGGCGATTGCGCTTCGAACGCACTCTGTTTCATCCAGGTATCGAAGACCCGCTGGTATTGCACTTCCTTCGTTGGCGCCGGGAGTTCAGCGATCGGCACGTCCAAGCGCAAAGATCGCAGTAGATCGCCGGAAACAAAATATTCAGGCGATCCATAGAGCGTAAATACCCGTGCCATTTCCGGATCAGTCTGTGGGAGGGTTTTTTGTGGCACAAATCCGTGCGCGTAGCGGTACACCATTTCGTAATGGTCCTGCTCATCAACATTATTGAAGAGAGGGAATCCCGCGGCGAAGATCAGAATCCGCAGCAACGCAAAGCAGCACATGCTCCCGGCGATCCAGCTTTGCTTTCGTTTTAGAAACGCTTCGATGCGCTCGGTTGCTGTGATTTGTAATTTCGAGTCAACGATTTCAGGCATTGGGCTCGCGAAATACTTTCAAGAATTCTGCGACGAATTGAACATAGCACGCTCCAACTTGCGTGACCTGCCTCTCAAATTTGCCATGATTCGTCTGATACAACATCCGTACAAAATCCGCGCTGTAGGTTAAACTTAGGATAGATGGAAATGTCTGAAATCGCGCAAATCGAAGCGTCGTTGCCGGTCAGCGCGGAAGTTCAGCCCGGACTTGTGGCCATCGCCATGTCTGGTGGAGTGGATTCGTCCACCGTCGCCGCCGTTCTGCAGCACCACGGACGCTCCATCATCGGGCTTACCATGCAACTCTGGAATCAGCGCCGCTTGCCCGAACTTCAGGGAGATGGTCCGGCGCAGCATCGCTGCTGTTCGCTTGACGATGTTTATGATGCCAAGCGAGTCGCGCAACATCTTAATTTTCCCCACTACGTCGTAAACTTTGAGCGTCAGTTTGAAGATCGCGTCGTGCGCCCCTTCGTGCAGGACTATCTCAGCGGGCGTACTCCCATTGCCTGCACCAACTGCAACACTGACGTGAAGTTCGAACCGCTACTCCGCATGGCGCGCCAGATCGGCGCCGATCGTCTCGCCACCGGCCACTACGCCCGCATCCGCCGCGACGAATTGACCGGCCGATTCCAGCTTCTTCGCGCTCTCGATCCCTCAAAAGATCAATCCTATTTTCTCTGGGGGCTCTCTCAGGAACAGCTCTCGCGCAGCGAATTTCCTCTCGGCGAACTTTCCAAGGACAAAGTCCGGGAAATCGCGCGTCGCGCTGCACTTCCGGTGGCCGAAAAACCCGACAGCATGGAACTGTGCTTCGTGCCCAACGGCAACTACGTGCAATTCATCCACGCATACGCGACGGAAAATAAAATCCCGCTCAGCACCGGCGAAGGCGATATTGTCAGCGAATCCGGCGAAGTTCTCGCCCGCCATACCGGCATCCACAATTTCACCATCGGCCAGCGCAAGGGGCTGGGGTTCGCAGCCGGCAAGGCGCTTTACGTCCTGGCTATTGAGCCGCAAAACAATCGCGTGATCGTTGGCGATGACGATTCACTGCGCACTACCACGTTCGAAGCCGAAGGTGTCAATTGGATTTCCATCGCCGAACCGTCACAACCCATCCGTGCGACGGTGAAAATTCGCCACAAACATGAACCCGCGGCCGCGACTGTCGAAGCTGTGCCTGACTCCCGCGCGCGAATCACCTTCGACTCCCCACAACGCGCGATAACCCCAGGCCAGGCCGCCGTGATCTATTCGAACGACGTAGTCCTAGCCGGCTCCTGGATCCGCTAGTTAGTTTCTGTATCGAAACGCCTATTTCAGCAGCAAAACCCTGATTTACAAAGGAAATTCAAGCACTTAGCCGGCCTGTGGTGGGTTGCGACGGCATGTGACAGCCTACGATTGTTGCCGGATTCCGGCACCACGTGGAAGAGTGTGGTTAAGAAAAACACCAGCTTCACTGGGCAAAAAGAAAGCGGAACGATAGTGTTACGCGGCTTTTCGCTTACGTGACCGTTTCTTTCGCAAGGCTGCAATTCTCATCAAGTTGTTGGCCAGCACGGCCGCGCCGACCCATAATTCAAAGCGCTTACGCCCTTCGTCGAGGCAGCGCTTCATGCCACGACCGCGGAACAGCACGGAGATGGTCCCTTCG
>Ga0073928_10002164_pt1 | contig 34877 bp, 33 predicted proteins | sample PaiPotPPA55metaG_FD_76969 | JGI IMG/M metagenome (GOLD analysis project Ga0073928, IMG submission 76969) | Iron sulfur acid spring bacterial and archeal communities from Banff, Canada, to study Microbial Dark Matter (Phase II) - Paint Pots PPA... ... | reverse complement strand
CGGGATTGCGGCGGACGCGCGCGTAGTGGCCTGTGGCGATCTTTTCGGCGCCGATCTGCCGCGCCGTGAGAAGAAGCTGATCGAACTTCACGTGGTTGTTGCAAAGCGTGCATGGAATCGGCGTGCGGCCTTCGAGATAGTCGCCGACGAAGGGACGAATCACGGTGGCCTCGAACTCGCGCTCGAAGTTCACCACGTAAAACGGGAAGCCGAAATGCTCGGCCACGCGGCGCGCATCGTAAACGTCGTCGATGGAGCAGCAGCGATGTTGGGCGGGCCCGTCCCCCTGTAGCCCCGGCAATCGACGCTGATTCCAGAGCTGCATCGTCAGGCCAACGATTGACACGCCGCGGTCGTGCAGCAGGGCCGCAACTGTGGAGCTATCGACGCCGCCGGACATGGCTACGGCCACGGCATTAGGAGCCGGCGTCGCGCGGTCGCGCATGGATTCGGATTGGATCAGCGTTTCCATTGATATTCTATTTTATCGCACGGGTGCCGTTGCCGCCGAAAGCGGCGAGAGCGCGCGCAGCCGCTCGACGACTCGCGGGATGATTGCCACCGCTTCGTCGATCTCTTCAGTCGTGGTTGGCCGGCCAAGGCTGAAGCGAAGGCTCGAGCGCGCTTCGTCGTGCGAGAGGCCGATGGCCATCAGCACATGCGACGGCTCGACCGCGCCAGACGAGCACGCGGCGCCCGTGGAGCACGCGATGCCCTGAAGATCGAGCCCGATGACCAGCGCCTCGCCGCCTGCCGCTGAAAAAGTTAGATTCGTGGCGTTCGCAACGCGACGCGCGCGGTCGCCATTCACGCGAATCATCGAAATCGCGTCGAGTAGCGTGTTTTCGAGGCGGTTGCGAAGAGCGGCGATGCGAGCCGCATCCTCGTTCAGCAGCGCTCTCGCCAGTTCGGCCGCCTTGCCCAGCCCGACGATGCCTGCAACGTTTTCGGTGCCGGGGCGGCGATCGCGTTCGTGATGGCCGCCGAAAAATTGCGGTGCGAGCGCGGTGCCCGAGCGGACGTAGAGCGCGCCGACGCCCTTCGGTCCATAGATTTTGTGCGCGGAAAGAGAAAGCAGATCCACTCCGAGGCGATTCACGTCAAGCGGCAGCTTGCCCGCCGACTGCACCGCGTCGCAATGGAAATACACGTCGGCTTCGGCGGCGATCCGCCCGATTTCTTCGATCGGCTGAATCGTGCCGATTTCGTTGTTCGCGTGCATCACGCTGATCAGAATTGTGTCCGGCGTGAGAGCGCTGCGCACGTCGGCGGGATCGACGACGCCGTCCGAACCGACGGGCACATAGCTGACCTCAATTCCCTGCCTCTCGAGCTGCTGGCACGAATTCAGCACTGCGTGATGCTCGATGCTCGTCGTGATGACGTGCTTTCGCGACTTGACGCTCGCGGCAACGATGCCGAACAGCGCGAGATTGTCCGCCTCGGTCCCGCCGCTCGTGAAGACGATTTCGGCGGCCTTCGCACCGATTAGGCCTGCGACGGATTCCCGCGCGGAGTCGATCGCAGCGCGCGCGTGCTGCCCCGCGGAATGAATCGAGCTTGCGTTGCCAAAGGCGCCTGCGAAATACGGCAGCATGGCCTCGAGGACGCGGCGGTCCACGGGCGTGGTCGAGTTGTAATCAAGATACGCGGACATCAGCTAAGCCTTGAACAATCAGAGTAAAGGGTAGAGGTAGCGGGGTCAAGGTGCTGGAGTCGGGAAGCAAAGGAGGTGGAGAAAAGTGCTGTCGCGTTTTGGCGGCGAGCCCTCGTTCGTGCGGTTACTGACAGTCACCCGCTTACGCGGCTTGCCTTGACACTGGCGCTAGCGTCCATTAGCGTCGAAATGCTGCGAAATTCCATTGCGGCCAGGAATCCCAGGAGCGGACATTGCCATCGGCGCGGCCCGTCATCACCCTCACTACCGACTACGGCACCAGCGATCACCTGGTCGGCGTAATGAAAGGCGTGATCCTCAGCATCAATCCTGAAGTGCAAATCGTCGACATCACGCATGGCGTGCTGCCGTTTGACGTTCTCGACGGCGCGATGACCATCGGACAGGCCTACCGGTATTTTCCGCCGAAGACCATTCACGTTGTCGTGGTCGATCCGGGAGTGGGGACGACGCGCCGCCCGATTCTCGTGGCGAGCGATCAGCACTATTTCGTGGCGCCGGATAATGGAGTGCTGTCGTCCGTCTACGACCAAACCGAGGCTCTCTACGCCTGGCACATCACCTCCGAGCACTATTTCCGCAATCCGGTGAGCAGCACGTTTCATGGACGCGATATTTTCGCGCCGGTGGCGGCTTGGCTCTCGAAATCGTGGCAAACGGCAAGCTTCGGCAATGCCGTCACGGATTTCGTGCGCTTCAGCATGCCGAAACCGAAGACCGCCGGAAACACCGTGAAGGGCGTGGTGCTGCGTATCGACGTCTTCGGCAACCTCATCACGAATATCACGGTACCGGATGTTCCCGCGCTGGGCGCTGCAGACGGGAAGTTCACGATTCGCGTGGGGAACGGCCAGACCAGCAAGGTTGTGCCCACGTTCGCGCTGGGCGCTGCTGGCGAAACGGTGGGAGTGATCGGCTCAAGCGGCTATCTGGAGCTTTCCGTGAACAAGGGTAATGCGGCAAAGGCACTCGGAGCCACGCGCGGCGCCGAAGTGACTGTCGAACTCGGCTGAGCAAACGGTCTTCCAGCCGTAATCCGGGATACACATCCCCAAATCCTATCGTGCCAACGAGGTCACGATCAGGTAGGCGCGCATACGAGGATCCATCCAGTCGCGCAGCGCGTCGCCGAGAAGATTGAACGCCAGCACCGCCGTCATCACGGCGAGCGCGGGAAAGATTACGAGGTGCGGCGCGTCGAAGATGTGGCCGCGCGCGTCGTTGAGCATGGCGCCCCAGCTGGGCATCGGCGCTAGCACTCCCAGACCGAGAAAACTCAGAGTGGACTCCGCCAGAATCGCGCCGGCCATGGCGATCGTTGCCTGCACAAGGACCGGCTGCAAGATATTCGGCAGCAAATGACGCACTAATATGCGCGCGTCGGAAGCGCCGAGCGACCGCGCCGCGAGTACGTATTCCATTTCTTTCGCTTGCAGAATTTGCGCCCGCCCTAGGCGCGCATATCCCGCCCAGCCCGTGATAATCAGCGCCAGAATCACTTTGCCAATGCCCGGCCCCAGAAACGCCGCGAACGCAATCGCAAGCAGGATGCCGGGGAATGAAAGGAATGCGTTGATGAGGATCGTGTTCACAAGGCGGTCGAACCAGCCGCCGAAGTAGCCCGCAAGCGCGCCCAACGCGAGCCCGATGATTCCGGCGCCGAGAACGACGCTCACGCTAACGGTCATCGACACGCGCGCGCCATAAATGATTCGCGCGAAGATGTCGCGGCCCAGCTCGTCGGTGCCCATCCAGTGCGCCGCGCTCGGGCCTGCAAGTCGCGCGGGTAGGTTCTGCGCCGTCGGATCGTGCCGTGCGAGCCACGGCGCAAACACCGCGAGAATCACCAGCAGCAGCGTGAGCGCCAGCGCCCAGCGGCCCATTCCGCTATGACGAAAGAAATCGAGCAACGCCTTCATTGCAGCCGCACCCGCGGATCGACGAACGCGTACACAAGATCCGTCAGCAGATTCACCACAACGTACGAAACCGCGATCAGCAGGATGCAGCCCTGCAACAGCGGGTAATCGCGCGCCTCAATCGCTTGCACGGAGAGCCGCCCGATCCCCGGCCATGAGAAAATCGACTCGGTGACGATCGTGCCGGCCAGCAGCGTCCCAAATTGCAATCCGAGAATTGTGAGGATCGGAATCAGCGCGTTGCGAAACGCGTGCCGAAAAAGCACGGCCGACTCCGGAAGCCCCTTCGCTCGCGCCGTGCGGACGTAGTCGCTCGAAAGCTCCTCGATCACGGACGTGCGGACCATGCGCGTCAAGATCGCGGCCAGCGCAGCGCCGAGCGTGATCGCCGGAAGAATCAGGTGCGAAACTCCGCCGCGGCCCGATACGGGCAGCCATCCCAGCATCACGGAGAAAACAAGAATCAGCACCGGACCAAGCGCGAAATTCGGAACCGACAGACCAAAGAGCGTGAAGACTCCCACGGCGTGGTCGGCGGCCGTGCCGCGATACTCGGCGGCAAACATTCCCGCGGGAATTCCGATGGCGGCGCAAACGAGCAGCGCAAACGCGGCGAGCTCGAGCGTGGCCGGATAGTGGGAAAGCACGACGCGCGCGACCGGCTGCTGAAAGCGAAATGACTCGCCCAGGTTCCCATGCACGACGCCAGCGAGATAGCGCCCATACTGCACGGGAATCGGCTGGTCGAGACCCAAGGTGTGGCGAAGCTGTTGAAGGTCTTCGGCGCGCGCGCCTTCGCCAAGCATTTGCTGAACCGGATCGCCCGGAACGATGTGCGCGAGCAGAAAAACCATCGTAAGAATCAGCCACAGCGCAGGTAATGCCAGCAGCAGCCGCAACGAGAGGTAGCGAATCATTGCTCGGGACGCGCCTCCGGCTCCGCTGCCCCCTCCGCCGCCGCTTTCGCCTTTGCTTTTGCCTTCGACCTTGCACGCGGCCGCTTGGTTGGTGGTGCAGCTACTGATGCAGCCGGTTCAGCAGAAGCAGGCGTGGGCTCAGCGGACGGAGACTCGCCAGAACCAGGCTCAGAATGCGGAGTCGCAGCGCTGCGAATCGGTTTTATCTTCACGCGCGAAATCCGGCGGCCATCCATTTCCATCACCGTGAACCGATAGCCGTTGGCCTCGAAGCTTTCGCCGCCGCGCGGGATGAATCCGAGCTTGCTCAGAACAAACCCTCCGATCGTTTCGTACGAGCTATCTTCCGGCAGCGCGATATTGTGCTGCGTTTCAAGCTCGCGCACATTGACGGCGCCATCGAAAATCATTCCGCCGTCGGGGAGAACCATCGGCCGCTCGACGACGTCGAACTCGTCGTGAATCTCACCTACCATCTGCTCAAGGACATCTTCAAGCGTCACGAGCCCGAGGATGCTGCCGAATTCGTCGACGGCTACCGCGAGTTTGGTGCGCCTCGACCGGAACTCCAGCAGCAACTCACTCAAGGGCTTCGTCTCCGGAACGATCAGGGCTTCGCGCAGCAGGCTGCGCAGATAAAAATGCTCCGGGCTCGAACGCTCTTCGGCGCGCCGCGTGCGCTCCAGGAGAATCCATATCATGTCTTTGATGTGGACGAAGCCGAGAATATGGTCGAGTGTGCCTTCGTAGACGGGCAAGCGCGACCGCTGCGTCGTGGCGAAAACGCGCATCGTTTCCTCGAGCGTGGCGTCCACCGGCAGCGCATGCATGTCCGGGCGCGGCACCATCACCTCGCGCACTTGCACCTCGCCAAGTTCCATCGCGCTCTCCACAAATTTGGCGGCGCTGGCCGGAAGCAGGCCGCGATCGCGAGCCTGCTGCACCATCACCTGCAGCTCTTCTGAGGAGCGAACAAGCGTGTGACTGTGCGTGGACTCGACGCCTAGCGAGCGAACGATGCGATCGGCGACGCCGTCGAGCAGGTCGATGGCCCACCGAAACGTGTGCAGGAACCAATAGAATGGCCGCGCGATCAGCAGCGCCACACGCTCGGCGCGCGCGAGGCTCAGGCTTTTCGGGACCAGTTCGCCCAGAACAACCTGCAAAACCGTCAGGAGCCCGAACGCAAGCACCAGCGCGCTGCCGTGCGCCACGACGGCGGCCCACGGCTTCGGAATCATTTCCACCAGCGGAGTTAGAATCCCCGCCAGCGCCATTTCGCCCAGGTAGCCAAGCAACAGGCTCGTGATCGTGATGCCCACTTGCACGCCGGAAACCACGCGGCCCAGGTCACTGAGCAATATTTCGACGATTTTCGCGCGCGGGTCGCCTTTCTCGACGAGCTGCCGCACGCGCGAAAGACGCACGGCGACGAGCGAGAACTCGACCGCGGCGAAGTAGCCGTTGAGGCCGACCAGCAGGAACACACCGAAAAGGCGGAGTACGATCATCGCGAAAGTTCGCTCATAGCAGCCCCGAGCGAAGGCAGAGCAGGAAGGACCCCATCACGCCAATTTTATCAAGTTGCGCGGCCCAGGAGAGAAAATCCGACGCCACCGCACTTGCCGATTAACAGCGCCTCAAACGGCAAGGCCAGAGCAAGCGTCGCGCAGGTCACGGCTGGGTGGAAAGAGCGAACCAGAACCTAAACCGGCTTCAGTTGGGTGACGATTTCGGCCAGCCAGCCTTCTAGAACTAACCGCTGGTCGGGCGCCATCTCTGTAAAGGCCAGGCCCATCCCGAAGCTCGGGTCGCAATAAGCTACCCTGGCGTTGGTCTCGAAAACGCCCTGATCCCGGATAATCCGCAAGGCCACCAGCGTCCCTTCGGGGAACGGATTTAGCGAATCGACATAGCAGCCGCCAACGGCCAGTTCCGACGTGCGCGCTGAGAGTACGGCCCCGGTCCGCAGCTCGGTCACCTCCGCGGAAGCGACCAGCGGGCACCGCCGAACAGAACGCCGTTTAGCTGGTTGCGAAGCCTTCGGCTTTTGTTCTTGGGTCATCGAGCATCCCTTACGCACAGCAATCTCGCAGCAGAAAATCGTGTAAGTCGCCTAGCGCAGGAGTAGCCTATTCCTCAGCCGTATTCACTCCAAACCTATCATGATGGCAGCTCCCGTTGTGCATCGCGGGGGACGGGCGTTCTCTCAAGCTAACGGATAGTGCTCGATGACCCCACATCGGAAACTAGCGAACTACGGGCCCGCGCTGCGTTGCGTGCGTCGCGCGAACTGGGCTACACTCCGCCGCTGGTTTCCTCTGCTTCCCATGACGCGAACCTCTCGAATTCTGCGCAACATTCTCGCGAGCCTGCTTCTTCTCTTTGGGATTGCGATCCTGCTTGTGTGGTGGGTGGTGCACCGGGCGCTGCCCACGCTCGACGGAAGCATGTCGCTGTCGGCGCTGAAGGAAGACGTGATCGTCGATCGCGATCAGTGGGGACGGCCGTGGATTCGCGCGAAGTCCGTCGAGGACCTGGTCGCGGCGCAGGGCTACGTCACGGCGCAAGACCGCCTGTGGCAGATGGACCTGCTGCGCCGCGCGGCCGGTGGCGACCTGTCGGAAATTTTCGGCGAGATCGCGCTCGACGTCGACAAGGAGAACCGCACGCTGGGGATGCGCGTCGCAGCGGAGCGCGCCAACGCAGATTCCTCGCCTGAAATTCGCGGCCTGCTCGATGCCTACTCGCGGGGCGTGAACGACTACATCCAGGCGCGCGCGAAACGCCTGCCGCTCGAGTTCGTCGCGCTCGGCTACAGGCCGCGTCCCTGGACGCCGGCCGACACCTACCTCATCGCCTTGTATATGAACAAGACGCTTACCTCGACCTGGAAGGAAAAACTCAACCGGCAGTGGATTGTGCAGAAGGTGGGACCTGACCGCGCGCGCGATCTTTTTTCCGAAGACTCGCCGCTCGATCATTTCATCGTCGGAGGCGCAGAAACGGGATGGCCGCCTCCGAAACAAGAGGGCGCAGCACAGACGACTGACCACGCGTTCACTCCAGTCAGCGATTCCCCGCCCTTTCCGCCTCGCCAGTGGGATGCGGCGCGCGCCTTCCTCGCACAATTCGACCAAGAATCATCCGAGATCATCGGCAGCAATAATTTCGTTGTCAACGGCACGCACACGGCGTCGGGCAAGCCGCTGCTCGCGAACGATACGCACCTCGGCCTGGGCGTGCCGTGCATCTGGTACCTGATGCATTTGACCGCGCCGGGATGGAATGTGGAGGGCTTCGCGCTGCCGGGCGCACCGCTCGTCATCATCGGTCACAACGACCGCATCGCCTGGGGATTTACCAACAGCAACGCCGACGTGCAGGATCTTTACATCGAAACTTTCGATCCAGACAAAGCTCTGGTCTATCGCGTGAACGACGAATGGCGTTCGGCAGACCTGCGCCGCGAAACCATTCACGTACGCGGGAAACCGGACGTCGTTCTCGATGTCGTGGTTACACGCCATGGACCGATCGTGGATCGCGATCCATCGACCGAATTCCACAACGGGGTCAACCGGGCCTACGCGCTGCGCTGGACGGCGCTCGAACCGGGCGGACTCGATTTCGGTGTTCCGCTGCTGGGCCGCGCGCAGAATTGGGGCGACTTCGTCGAAACCACGCGGCACATCGCCGGCCCGGGGCAAAACACGATCTACGCGGACGTTGACGGCAACATCGGATTCACGATTCCCGCGCGCATTCCAATCCGCGCGAGCGGCAACGGAGCGCTGCCCGTGCCGGGCGATACGGACGCTTACGAATGGAACAACTACATTCCCTTCGAAGAGCTGCCGCGCGCGTTGAATCCGCCGGACGGAATCATCGCCACGGCCAACGCGCGCGCCGTCGGCCCGGGGTACAAGTACTATGTCTCAGACCGCCAGGCCGGACCCTATCGCACGGACCGCATCTACGAACTCTTGTCGGGCCGCACGGGCCTGCGTCCCGCGGATTGCAACGAAATCCAAAACGATGTTGTGAGCCTGCCCAACAAATTCCTAGCCGGTCAGCTGGTGGGGGCGGCGCGAGCGGTGAAGCCGACGGACGCGCGCACGCGGCAATTGATCGGAAGGCTCAGCGCGTGGGACGCGCGCGCAACGCCGGATTCGGTGGGAACGGCGTTTGTCGAATACACGCGGCACGCGCTCTTTCGCAATTTGCTCTTGCCCTACCTGAACGGACGCGTGACCGACTACGAACTCTGGGAACCCGAAAGCGTCTACAACAACGTCTGGTGGCGCGACAAAGTGTTCCTCGAAAATACGCTTCGCGTTCGGCCTGCGGCGTGGCTGCCCGCAGGATTCCCGACCTACGACAACTTGCTCATCGCAAGCGCGGACCAAGCTGTCGCCGATTTGGAAAAGGCAACGCACAGCAGCAACGTTGCCGCGTGGACTTGGGGAAACCTGCACGTCCTCGACATGGTTCACCCGCTGGGCCGGACGCGATTGCTGCACCGTTTGCTCAGCATCGGGCCTTTTCCGTCAAACGGGACGGTGGACACGGTGCGCGCGATGGGCGTGGGACATGGTCCGGCGATGCGGATTGTCGCGGACCTTTCCAATTTCGACAATTCGCTGATGGAAATCACGACGGGCGAATCGGGAGAATACGCGAGCCCTTATTACCGCGACCAGTTCCCGGAATGGTTTGCGGGCCGCGGGATCGCGGCGCCCTTCACGGATTCGGCTGAAGATGCGGTCCGCGCGCACAGGCTGTTGTTGCTTCCAGCAGGAGTGAACGCTCCGTCGGCGCGTTAGCGGTAGTGCTGGTTTCGAGGTTGCATAAGGCCACTGTTGCGATTCCGCGACGTGCGCTAGAATGCTGCCTCCCCAATGATGAGGCCGGCAATCCAGCGACGAGGTTCGATTGAGCTCAACTCCCAATAAGGCGGCGGAGCCGCAGCGCAAAGGTGAATTCGAAAAGTCATTGGTGCGGCTCGAGGAAGTGGTGAAGCGCCTCGAGAGCACCGATCTCTCACTCGACGAAGCCATGAAACTTTTCGAGGAAGGCGTGAAGCTCTCGCGCGAATGCCAGAAGCAGCTCGAGGAGGCCGAAGGCAAAGTCGAGATTCTCCTCAAGAAAGCCGACGGAAAAATCGTCGCGCAGCCCTTCGAGCCAGAAAATGAATCGTCCTAGGCCGCGCTCTCTTTCTAAAGTCCCGGCTCACAGATCCATGCCACTCAGCCCCAACCTCGCCGCATGACGCTGCCCGATTTCTTCGAAGCCGATCGCGCCCTCATCGAAGAGGCTTTGGAACGCATTCTGCCGTCGGAAGGCACGGTCCCTTCGTCGATTCATCGCGCGATGCGCTACAGCGTATTCGCCGGAGGCAAGCGGCTTCGTCCGATTCTCTGTCTCGAGGCCGCGCGAATGTTCGGCGGCGATTCGGCGGGAGCGATCTATGCCGGCTGCGCCGTCGAGTTCATTCACACATACTCGCTCATTCACGACGACCTGCCCGCTCTCGACAACGACGACCTGCGCCGCGGCAAGCCCACCAGCCACAAAGTGTTCGGCGAAGCCATCGCGATTCTCGCGGGCGACGCCTTGCTGACGCTGGCGTTTCAAACTCTGGCGAACGCGCCCATCGAACCCGCGCGACTCGTCCGAATGATCGCGGAAATCAGTGCGGGCGCGGGAACCGTGAAAGGAATGGTGGGCGGGCAGGTGGCAGATCTCGAAGCAGAGCGCAAACCCGTGGACGGCGGGGGCCTCGAATACATTCATCGCTCGAAGACCGCCGCGTTGATTCGCAGCTCGATCGTGGCAGGAGCGATTGCGGGGGGTGCGCGCGATGACGATGTCGAACGCCTCCGCGGCTTCGGCGAAAACATCGGATGGGCGTTCCAGGTGGTCGACGACATTCTTGACGTCGAGGAATCATCCGCGTCGCTCGGCAAGACTGCAGGCAAGGATCAGGCGCAGCAGAAGGCGACGTATCCGGCGCTCTACGGACTCGAGAAATCGCGCGCAATCGCCGCCGACCTCGAAGCCAAAGCGCTCAAAGAGCTCGATTGCTACGCCGGGCGCGCCGCGCGATTGCGGGAGCTCGGCCAATTCCTGGTCGCGCGCCGTTCCTAGCACTCCTTAGATAATGAACGCATCTCCGATTCCCGACACCGACGTCCTCATCGCCGGCGCAGGACCAACGGGCCTGGTATTGGCCCTGTGGCTGACGCGGCTGCGCGTGCGCGTGAGGATTATCGACAAGACGGCCGAACCGGGGACAACGTCACGCGCTCTTGCCGTTCAGGCGCGGACGCTCGAGCTGTATAGCCAGATCGGCCTCGCTGACGCGGTCGTCGAGCGTGGACACAGGGTCGTCGCCGCGAATCTCTGGGTAGCGGGCCAGAGGGTGGCGCGCCTTTTCTTTGGCGAGATGGGCACTGGCATCAGCCCGTTCTCGTACGCGCTGGTTTTTCCGCAGGACGAGCACGAGCGTCTGTTGATCGATCGCCTGAGCGAGCTCGGCGTCCAAGTCGAGAGCCAGACGGAACTCCTGGGCTTCGAGGATGCGGCTGGTCGTGTGCTCGCGCGCCTTAAACGGCCGGATGGATCCGTCGAGACGTGCGCAGCGGCCTACATTGCCGGTTGCGACGGCGCGCATTCCGTCGTGCGCGAGACGCTGCAGATCGGTTTCCCGGGCGGGACGTACGCCCACCTTTTTTACGTGGCCGACGTGGAAGCTGGCGGAGCCACCATGAACGGTGAACTGCACGTCGCGCTGGACAAGACCGATTTTCTCGCGGTGTTCCCGTTGAAGGGCCAGGGGCGCGCGCGGCTCATCGGCACGGTGCGCGAGGAAGCCGAACATCAGAACGAGAAGCTGTCGTGGAACGACGTGAGCAAGCGCGTGATCGAACGGTTACGCATCGACGTTAAAAGTGTGAACTGGTTCTCCACCTACCGCGTGCACCATCGCGTGGCCAACAATTTTCGCAACGGCCGCGCGTTTTTGCTCGGCGACGCCGCCCACATCCACAGTCCCGTCGGCGGACAAGGCATGAACACCGGCATCGGCGACGCGGTGAATCTCGCCTGGAAACTCGCCGCGGTCCTGCAAGAACGCGCGGATGCGTCGCTTCTCGATAGCTACGAGCCCGAACGAATCGCATTTGCCCGGCGCTTGGTGGCGACCACCGATCAGGCCTTCACGGGTGTGACAAGCTCCAGCGCGATAGCGCGGCTTATGCGGCTCCACATCGTGCCGCTTTTTTTGCCGCTCTTTTTCAAGTTCAGGGTGGTCCCGCGCTTCCTGTTTCGCACGGTCTCACAAACGGCGGTGAATTACCGAGGAAGCAGCTTGAGCGAGGGGCGTGCGGGAACGATTCACGGCGGCGACCGTTTGCCCTGGGTGAAGATGAACTCGGACGGCGTCGCAACGGATAATTTCGCGCCGCTGGCGTCGCTGGATTGGCAGGTCCACGTCTATGGCGACGCTGCGGCCGAGATAAAGGCAGTATGTGACACGCGAAAATTGCCGCTGCACATATTTCCATGGCGTCCGGAAATGCATGGGGCGGGGCTGCAGCGGAATGCCGTCTATCTCGTGCGACCCGATGGCTACGTAGGCCTGGCGGACCTTGGGGACAGCCCTACTGTAGTCACGTCCTATCTCGACGCGCGCAAGCTCACTCCCTGCTAATCTGGTCGCAATGACGACGCGCCACAAATCTCGGCTCGATGTTTTGATTTTCGAGCGCGGCCTCGCGCCATCGCGTGAGCGAGCGCAGGCCCTGCTTCTCGCGGGGCAGGTGCGCGTCAACGGCGCGCCAATGACGAAAGCCGGAACCCAAGTGGCCGCAGACGCTCGCATCGAAGTGGTGGGCGAGACGCTGCGCTACGCCAGCCGCGGGGGCCTGAAACTGGAAGGCGCGCTCGCCGATTTCGCCGCCACGCCGGAGGGCAAAGTTTGTCTCGACGTGGGCAGCTCGACCGGCGGCTTCACGGATTGCCTGCTACAGCATGGCGCAACCAAAGTGTGCGCGGTGGACGTGACGATCGATCAGCTCGACTGGAAGCTGCGTCAGGATTCACGAGTGGTCACGGTTGAGCGTAACGCGCGGTATCTCAAGCCGAACGACATTGCCGAAACCGTCGATTTCCCTGGGATTGATTTCGTCACGATGGACGTTTCTTTCATCTCAGTGGACAAGGTGCTGCCCGCTGTCGTGCCGCTCGCGGCTCCGCGCGCTGAATTCCTGATTCTGATCAAGCCGCAATTCGAACTCGAGAAGCGCGAAGTGGGCAAGGGCGGAATCGTCCGCGACGCCACGCTTCACCAGAAAGCGATCGACCGCGTCACCGCCGCGGCCGCCCAAGCGGGACTCGAAATTATTGGCGTGCAACCGAGCCGCTTGCCCGGCACCGCGGGAAACCAGGAGTTTTTTCTCCACGCGCGCAAGCGGGCCTAGAGTAGAATTCTGCGACTCAACTTATGATTCGCGCCGTAGGAATCGTCTGCAAGCCAATCAAGACAGTGGTGTGCGCGGTCGTGCCTCCGCTGATCAACTGGCTGCACAAGCGGAAAATCAAGACCTTCGTCGACACGGAAGCTCAGTCGTGCCTGGGCGCGAGCGAGCCCGGCGTGCCGCGCGAATCGCTCGGCGCAAAAGTCGATCTACTCATCGTCCTCGGCGGCGACGGCACGCTGCTCTCCGCCGCGCGCGCGTTGCATGGCCACAACGTGCCGATTCTCGCCGTGAATCTCGGAGCGCTGGGATTTCTCACCAGCGTTACGCTCGACGAGCTCTATCCCGTGCTCGATCAAGCTCTCGCCGGCAAGCATCTTTCCAGCGAGCGCATGATGCTCGAAGCCGCGGTCTCGCATGACAGTGCCGCGGCGGAGCGTCAGCCCGCGCTGAACGACGCCGTCGTAACGAAATCCGCGCTCGCTCGCATGCTCGATTTCGACGTCTACGTCGATAAGAACCACATCGGCCGCTACCGCGCCGACGGGCTGATCGTCGCTACTCCTACCGGCTCCACCGCTTATTCGTTGGCTGCGGGCGGACCCATCATCCATCCGGACCTCGACGCCTTCGTCATCACTCCGATTTGCCCTCACATGCTCACGAATCGCCCGCTCGTGATTCCCGGCGCGGCGCGCATCGAAGTGGACTTCAGCGCGGCTGAAGAACCTGTCTATCTGACGCTAGACGGGCAAATCGGGCTCCAGCTTGGGTCCTCGGACCGCGTCACAATCACGAAATCACCGAACAAAGTGAAGCTTATCCGGCCGCCGGACAAAACCTACTACGAAATTCTGAGAAGTAAATTGCGCTGGGGCGAACGCTGAACGATTTCAGGATTTCTCTTCCAAGGAGACGCGAATGAACTCGAAATCCACTACTGTGCTTGCCGCGCTGGTGTGCCTGTTCACCTTCGCTCCGAAGTTGCGCGCCCAGGAAGCGCCGCCAAGGCCCGATTCTCACGGTCTCAAAGGGCCGTCGAGCGGTATGCCTGTCGATTTTCCGATGCGCGAAGGCTTCATCGACGCGCACGGCATCCTGATCTATTACATGACGGTGGGGCGCGGAGCGCCGTTGCTGATCGCCCACGGCGGCCCTGGCGCTTCGCATGACTATTTTCTTCCGTATCTTCTCCCCCTCGCGCGCCACAATCGGCTCATCTTCATCGACGAGCGCGGCTCGGGAAAATCGGAGTATCTGGAAGACCCGAAGGGATACACCGTCGAAAACATGGTGGAAGACGTGGAGGCCGTGCGACAGGGCCTCGCGCTCGGGAAAATCAGTCTGCTCGGACATTCCTATGGAGGCGTGCTCGCCCAGGCGTACGCTCTGAAGTATCAGAACAACCTGACGCACTTGATTCTTGCCAGCACGTTCCCGAGCACGAAGCAGATGAACGAAGTTTTCGTCCGCATGAAGCAGAACATGGATCCTGATTTGCGCGACCGCATCGACAAGATGGAGAAAGACGGCCTCTTCGGTCACGGAAAAGATTATGAGAAGAACCGGTACACCGCTGACTACATGATCGCGGCGTGGGGCGAAGGATATTTTCCGTACGTCTACCACAATCGCCCGGATCCGAACTACGATCCGATTCAAAACGGGGTGATGTCGTGGGCGCTCTATCGGGAGATGTGGGGCTCGGATGGCGAATTCGTCATCGACGGTAACCTGAAATCAGTCGAGTACGTTGACCAATTGCCCTCGATCCACGTTCCGACGCTAATCATCGCAGGCGAGCACGACGAATGCGATCCATCACTCTCCAAGGAAATGCACGAAAAAATCGCTGGCTCGCAAATCGTGATTCTGCCGAACAGCGGCCACATGACATTCGTCGACCAGCCCAATTTATTTATTGCTTCGGTGGATGGATTCCTTCACGCGAGCGGCCCAATGAAGGCAAGCCCAGCCGCGCATTAGGATTCGACGCGCTGCTTAACCTTGAGGACCACCAGCGTCCGGTCGTCGAACGGGTGCTGCCCGCCGGAGAACCGGTCGACTTCTTCGAGGATGTAGTCCGCGATTCCATCCGCGGGGAGTTCGTGTTTCTCGACGATGATTTTGGCCACGCGCTCGTGGCCGAAGAATTCGCCTGTCGAGTTTTGGGTGTCCCCGATGCCGTCGGAGTGAAACACGACGATGTCGCCGGCATTCAGAATGAACGTCCGCTCGTCGTACGTCGCCTCCTCGAAAATCCCCAGCGGAAATCCCTCAATCCTGATTTTCTCGCAGCGGCCGTTGTGGTACAGGAACGGTTGCTCCTGGCCGGCGTTGGCGATTCGCAGCCGATGGCGGCTGCGGTGCCACGTGGCGAAGCAAAGAGTCATGAACCTGCCTTCGATCAACCGCTCGCCGAGAAACCCGTTGATCGCGCGCAACATGCTGGCGGGCCGAGGCCGCTGCGAACCCAGGCTGCGCAGCGTTCCGATTCCTACCGCGCCGTAAAGCGCCGCCGCGCTGCCCTTCCCGCTCACGTCTCCCATCGCGACGGCCAGTTCCTGCGGCCCGTAGCGAATGAAATCGTAAAGGTCACCGCTCAATTCCCGCGATGACACCACGCGCGCCGCGATATCCAGGCCGAATTCGGGCCCGGGCAAGCGCGGCAGCAAGGCGCCCTGAATCCGTCGAGCCGCGTTTAGATCGCGCTCCATCCGGGATTCATCGCGCCTGACACGCTCGTAGAGATGCGCATTCTCGATCGAAACGGCCAGATTTGCCGCGAGAATCGAGAGCACCTGCACGTGGTCCGGCGTGAAATAATTTAGCTGCGGGCTTTCGAGGTCCATCACGCCGATAACGCGGTCCTTGTTAATCATAGGGACCGCCAGCTCGGACCGCGTCTCCGGATTGAGCATGATGTAGCGCGGATCGAGCTGCACGTCGGGAACCACGATCGGCCGCCGCAGCGAAGCAGCCGCGCCCACGATGCCCTCGTGCGCGGGAACCACGAATTTTTCCTGCGTGCGCTGTCCGAATTTCACCGTCACGCGATGATGAAACACGTTGTCGGTCTCGTCGTACAGAAGAATGCTGAAGATCTGGTAGTCGATCAGGCGCTTGGTCAGCTCCGCGGCTCGGCGCAGCACCTCCTCGACGTCGAGCGTCGAGCTCGCTTCGCGCGCCACTTCGTTCAGCAGCAACAGAGTCTCGGCCTGGCTGCGAGCGTTAGCGAACAACCGCGCGTTTTCTATCGCCGTTCCGATGCGACCCGCAACAAGTGTCAAGACGTTTTGCTGGTCGCGAGTGAAGTAGTCCACCTCGCTGCTTTCGATGTCCAGCACTCCGATTACGCGCCCGCGCACGATCAGCGGAACAGCGAGCTCCGAGCGCACACCGTCGAGCGCATTCAGGTAACGCGAGTCCTTGTGCACGTCGGCTACGCGAATCGCGTGGCCCGAGGACGCTGCGGTGCCGATGATGCCGTCGCCCACGGGAATGCGCCAGTGCTCCACCACTTCCGGCCGGTGCCCGATCGCGAAGCGGAAGAAAAGCTGGTTGGTGTTTTCTTCCGGCAGCAGGACGGCAAAAATCTCGTAATCGATCAGCCGCTTGATCTGCGCCGCCGCCGCGGCCAGCACCTCGTCAAGGTCCAGCGACGTGTTGATCTCCTGGCTGATTTCCGCCAGCACCGCAAGCGTCTCCGCGGGAAGTTCCAGCTTCGAATTGAGTCCGGTCGAATCCATTTTGTTTCGCTGCGACGCGCCGCACACTTCAAGCGCAGCGCGCGCTTTCCCAAGTTTTCCTCTACTAACTAAGAGATGCGGTCCGTTACGTCCACGATGGTGCGAATTCGAACATTATAGCAGGCGAGGAAGGCTGGCCAGGAAACGTGGGGATAACTCGACAACATCAATTGCATCAGTAACTTGTGCTCGCGACGACCGGCTCGGCCGCGGCAGTGGCTGGCGCACCCGCCCTGGCTTGCTCCAAGATCTTCACGCTGGCGCTGGCGCCGATACGCGTGGCGCCGGCCTCCACCATTTTCTGCAGGTCTTCCAGGCTGCGCACGCCCCCCGCGGCTTTGACGCCAATTTCCCCGCCCACCACCGCGCGCATCAGCCGGACGTCTTCCGCCGTCGCGCCGCCTGCCGCGAAACCGGTGGAAGTCTTCACGAAATCCGCGCCCGCATTCTTTGCGGCCAGCGAGCCGCGCACTTTTTCATCGGTGGTGAGCAGCACCGTTTCCAAAATCACTTTGCAGATTGCGCCGCCGCGGTGGCTCGCCTCGACGACGCCTCGAATGTCTGCCTCCACCGCGTCAACCTGTCCCGATTTCAGCGCGCCGACGTTGATCACCATGTCGATCTCCTGCGCGCCGAGCTTGATCACTTCTTCCGTTTCGTACACCTTCACCTGCGGCAGCGTCGCGCCCAGCGGGAACCCTACGACCGTGCAAACGCTCACTTCGCTTCCGCGCAACATTTCTGCGGCCAGCGAAACATTCCAGGGATTCACGCACACTGACGCGAAGCCGTACTTCAGCGCCTCGTTGCAGAGCTTGCGAATGTCGTCGCGAGTGGCGTCCGGCTTCAGCAGCGTGTGATCGATCAGGCGCGCGATGTCCGCTTCGATGGGGCCCACGGCCGCGCCCGCGGAAATACGCGCGGCGCCAGCTTCCACTACTTTCCGCGTCTTGCGCGCGCAGCGTTCCGCGCATCGTTCATCGCAACCCGGACAGATCAGGCCGTCGATTTCGAGCCCGCACAAATCCGCGCCATTCTCGGCGCCGAGATAACCCAGAATTTCTTCCGTGATCGCCTGAATGAGTTTTTCCAGCTGTTGCGGGTCCACCCGGCGCGCTCCGTTAACGGCGAATGTTGCGTTCAGGAACTTCGATGGCGCTTCTCGATGGCAATAATTTTATCGACGCGCCGCTGGTGACGTCCGCCGGCGAAAGGCGTCTCCAGCCAGACGGCCAGAATCTCGCGCGCCACTTCCGGCGGAATCGCACGCGCGCCGAGCGAAAGAACATTTGCGTCGTTGTGCTCGCGGCTGTTACGCGCGGAAGCCCTATCGTAGCACAGCGCTGCGCGTGCTCCCGGCACCTTGTTCGCCGCGATCGACGAGCCGATTCCCGCGGTGTCGATCACTACCCCGCGCCACGCGTCTCCGCTCGCCACCGCGTTCGCCACGGCTTCCGCAAAATCGGGATAGTCAACGGCATCGCGGCTCGACGTGCCCAGATCGAGAACCGAGTAGCCCCACTCGCGCAAATAATTTCGCAGCTCTTCCTTCAAATCAAAGCCGCCATGATCGGCGCCGATCGCAATTTTCTTCGAGGCAGCGCCCTGTGCGCCGCCGGTTTCGTCCGTTTTTGCCTGTTCGAATCGAATGGTGATGCCGCGCAGGGCTGCTTCATCGCGCGCCAGGGGAGTTACGATCGTGCCCGTGGGCACGATGACTTCTCCGTTCGCGGGAATCGCTTCAAGGTCGCGCACAGTGAGAACGCTGCGCGCCATCGCTATGCCTCGGGGAGATTGAGGACGCAGACGTCTTTCAGGTTGCGAAACCGCTCGTTGTAGTCGAGGCCGTAGCCCACGACGAATTCGTTCGGAATTGTGAAGCCGATGTAGTCGCCCTTCACATCTTTCAGGCGGCGCGACGGCTTATCGAGCAGCGCCGCGATCCGAAGAACTTTGGGCCTGCGTTGCTGGAGCACGCGCAAGAGGTAGCTGATCGTGAGTCCCGTGTCGAGAATATCCTCCACAACGACGACGTTCAGGCCTTCCACGCTGCTGTCGAGGTCTTTCACCAAACGCACCTGGCCCGACGATTCTTTGCCCTTGCCGTAGCTCGAGACGGCGATGAAGTCGATGGAGGTATCGAGATTGATTTCGCGGACCAGGTCCGACAGGAAAATGCACGCGCCCTTCAGCACTCCCACGAGATGAACGCGCTGCCCTTTGAAATCCCGGGTGATTTCATGAGCCACTTCGCGCACGCGCTTCTGAATCGCCGCCCGCCGAATCAAGACTTTCAGCTTCTCACCGCACTCCACGGCAACCGGCATCGCGCAGCGCCTCCGCCAAGAAGGGCGCTACTCTATCCCACGCCCGCGCGTGTGACAAGCCGACGCGCGCGGGCGTGGCATTCACGTGGCAGAAGTTTCGAGTTTGCCAGCGACGTGCCGCGACCTTTCCGCCGCGTCGCTTGTTTTTCGATTCTTCCGCAGCAGCGCATCCAGCGACCATTTTCCCGGCCCGTTGATCATCAGGAAGGCAGATGTGAGCAGTTGAGCGTACTCAGACCGCACTTCGTGCAACACGGCCCATATTCCCACCTGTGGTGGAGACGGCGGCAGGGGCAACGGATACGTTCCCAGGTATAGCGAGATTTTCGTGGAAAGTATGGCCACGATCATTTCGACGATGAATGGAATCGCAATCAGTCTCGTCATCAGGCCGGAAAGCAGCAATAATCCGCCAACGATCTCGAGCCAGCCGACAAAGCCTGCCGTGAAATGGGGAAATGGCATACCTAGTTTCGTGAAACGCCCGATCCCCTGATTCGCATACGTAAACTTCAATATCCCTTCCCACAGGAATACCCCTCCTGCCATCACTCTCAGCAACAGTGTCGACTTCGGGCCATCGACCGGCGGATTCGTCAGCCACCGGAAAAAGTCCTTGATGCTGGCATTTCTCATGTTTTCTCCTCCAGTAGAATTTCCCTACACTGGGTTAACCGTTTGACTCGCCATTTATTCCCTAACAGCCTTCGGAAAAATCAGCAACGAAATAGCCAGGAAGCGGGGAATAAATGCTGCCGCTGCCAGTTATACTCTTGGAGCCGTGTCAGATGAACACCGCTTGGGCGACTCATTTGAAGAGCTGGCGATGCCGCTCTTTGACTCGCTCTACAACTTCGCGCGCTGGCTCACGCGCAACCGCGAGGAAGCGGAGGACCTCGTGCAGGAAACTTACAGCAAGGCACTGAAGGGATTCGGGTCGTTTCAGCCGGGAACGAATTTCCGCGCCTGGATGTTTCGAATCCTGCGGAACACGTTTCTGACCTCGCGAACCGGACTGAAGGGCGGCATGACCATCTCGCTCGACTCCGAGGAGGGTGAATCGATCGCCCCGGCGACCACGGAAACGCCGGAGTCCCTCTTGATGGAGCGCTGCAATCAGCAAATGGTCCAGGAAGCCATCGAAGAATTGCCGCTGATCTTCCGCGAGGTTGTCTTGCTGTGCGACGTGGAGGAAATGTCGTACCAGGAAATTGCGGAAACGATTTCAATTCCCATTGGAACGGTGATGTCTCGCTTGGCGAGAGCCAGGAACGCGCTTCGCGCGGGACTCACCAAGAAGATTCACGGGGTTTGAAGAATGGCTTGCGATTCATGGCGGAGCAAGATCGAAGCGTACGCTGACGCGGAACTTTCCGCCGATGACATGCGCGGGATGGGCGACCATCTCCGCGCGTGCGCTCCCTGCGCCTTGGATTTGCTTGGTAGCGTGCAGTTGAAGCGTGCCGTCAAAACCGCGGGTACGCGGTTTCAGCCCAGCCTTGCCCTGAGGCACCGCGTGGAAAAAGAGCTCGAGGCGAAAAGCACTCCGGCGCAGCCTTGGAACTGGATGCCGAAGAAGGCCGCGGCAGCCGCGCTCGTGGTTGTCGCCCTCTTGCTCTTCTACGGATGGTCATCTTCCCAGCAAGCGCAGGCTTTTGCAGAACTCACCGATCTTCACGTCGCGACCCTTGCAAGCTCCACTCCCGTGGACGTCGTTTCCACCGACCGGCACACCGTGAAGCCCTGGTTCCAGGGAAAAATCCCGTTCACCTTTAACCTTCCTGAACTGGCCGGCACTCCGTTTACTCTCGAAGGCGGGCGCCTCGCCTATCTGGATCAAGCTCCGGGCGCCGAACTGATTTACAAAATCGGAAATCATCGGATATCTGTTTTCATCTTCCAGAATCGGTCGGACCGCCGTTTTCCGCCAGGTGATAGCCGTTCAAGACGCCTGACATTCAACGTGGAAACATGGACCGACGATGATCTGCGCTACTTCGTCATCGGCGACGCCGACGCCGATACGATCCACAAATTGAGCGAGCTGCTGAAGACCGTATCGCGATCCTAATGAGAAAAAGATTTCCCCGCCACTGCAGTCTTGCGTATTCGGATTTGGCGGCGCGAAGGATGGGAACCTCGGGGTCAGCATCCTTCCCCATGGCAAAGGAGGTCCTGACACGCGGCGCGCGCTTCCGCTGTATCACCCGAGAGCGCGACGCCCCTATTGGTTGCGATCGCCGTCGTGATCGTGTTCGCCGTTCCAGTCGCCGTGCCAATCGCCGCGGCCCCACTCTCCCTTGCCCCAGCCTGCGAATTTTGCGCCGTCGACGGTGCTACCTTCACGGTATTCGAACATTTCGACGCGACCGTTCGGGCCGCGCGCAAAGATCCGAAGTGTCTTCACCACTCCATGGGCCGGATCGATCCCGAAGGTGCTGTTGCCCATACGGAACGTGGCGCGGTCGCGAGCGAGATCGCGAAGGCGATCGGTGACGTCGACATTCCTGCCCTCGGCGCCATATAAGGCGCGAACGATCACGAAATCCGCGCCGCGCCGTCCCCAGTCACCACGCCCCCAGCCCGCGAACATGCCGCCGTCCACCGTGCTGCCCTCGCGGTACTCGAACATCCGCTCCTGATCGTTAGCCCCGATCGTGAAGATGCGCAGCGTTTTCACCTGCCCCGGCGCAGGATCGACGCCGAATGTGCTGTTGCCCATCCGGAAGGTGGCATTCTCGTGCGCCAATTCGCGGAGGCGCTGCGTGACGTCAACTCGCTGGTCGCCCCACCCGTAATCGGCGCGCTGAATGCGGTAGTCCTGGGCGAGCGCGGAAGGATTCAACGCCAAAACTGCTCCAAGCGCGGCGAAGGCAAAAATCAAGAATCTGCGGATGCTCATAGTCGCACTCTCCTCTGGCCCGTTGGCGGGCCGCGTAGTTGGGATTCATTATAGTGCAAATGAGAACGGGTGGGCAGCGGTACCGCGATTGACACAAAGCGCGCCAAGGAATATGGTTTGCGGGTAAACGTTTACTAGAATTGTGCATCTCATTCTACGAGCCCGAAGCGGGCTCGCCAAACATTCGACGTGATCCGAGGTGACCTAAGGATGAAAAAGCCATCGCGAAGAGAGTTCCTGCAGGCGGGTGCGGTAGCGGCTGGGACCGCGGCTGTGGCGCGGTCGATTCCAGGCGTGACACGAGCCTCCAAGGCTGCTGCTTCCAAGCCGGGCGCTTCGCCACAACTCGCGGTGGTGCCACAGCTATCACTCCTCGGGTATTCGCAGGTGCAATTGCTCGACGGCCCCTTTCGCCAACAGTTCGACCACAACCATGAACTGTTCCTGAGCCTCGATGAAGACGCGCTGCTCAAGCCCTTTCGGCAGCGCGAGGGACTTCCCGCTCCGGGTGGGGACATGGGCGGCTGGTACGACAACGACACCGATTTCAATCCCGCGAACAATTTTCACAGCTTCATCGCCGGACACAGTTTCGGGCAGTATCTCTCGGGACTCGCTCGCGCCTGCGCGGTGACGGGATCGAAGCCAACGCAGCAAAAGGTGAACCGTTTGGTCCGCGGGTTTGGCGCTACCGTCGACCCGGCCGGGAAATTTTACGTGGACTATCGCCTTCCGGCCTACACCTACGACAAGACGAGCTGCGGCCTCATCGACGCGCACGAGTTCGCAAAGGATCCCGACGCGCTGGACGTTCACTGGCGCGCGACGCAAGCCGTGTTGCCCCACTTGCCCGACCACGCGCTGAGCCGCTACGAGCAGAGGTCGCGCGGCTACAAGAGCATCTCGTTCACCTGGGATGAAACGTACACGCTGCCGGAGAATTTCTTCCTGGCCTACCAGCGCAGCGGAAACGCGCGCTACCGTGAGTTGGGCACTCGCTATCTGGAGGCAAACTACCTCGGCCCGCTCTCCGAAGGCGCCAACGTACTTCCCTTCGAGCACGCTTACAGTCACGTGAACGCACTCAGCTCGTCGATGCAGGCGTATCTGGTCCTCGGCGACGAAAAATATCTGCGCGCTGCGAAGAACGGCCTTCGCATGGTGCAGGACCAAAGCTACGCCACGGGCGGATGGGGTCCCGACGAGGCCTTCGTCGAACCAGGACGCGGCGGCCTGGCAGCGAGCCTAAAAAGCACTCACGCCAGTTTCGAGACGCCCTGCGGCGCCTACGGCCATTTCAAGATTACCCGCTACTTGCTGCGCGTCACCCGCGATTCCCGCTACGGCGACAGCATGGAGCGCGTCCTCTACAACACCGTCGGTGGCGCGCGGCCCACTCAGCCGGACGGCATCACCTTCTACTACTCCGATTACAACGGCACGGGCGCGAAGAAGGACTGGTATCGCGACAAGTGGCCGTGCTGCTCCGGCACGTTCCCGCAGCTTGCTGCGGACTATCACATCAGCAGCTACTTCAAGGGACAGGACGGAATCTACGTCAACTTGTTTCTCCCTTCGCGCGTGACGTGGACGCAAGGGAGCACACAGGTCGCGATGACGCAAAAGACGGAATATCCCAAAGCGAACACGATGCAGTTCGAGCTCGCCATGGCGAACCCGGAGGCTTTTGCCGTGAACGTGCGCATTCCCGAATGGGCCGGCGCGAAGACAATCGTCTCCGTGAACGGAAAGCGCGTCGACGGCGAAATTGCTCCCGGAAAATTCCTTGCCGTTCAGCGCACCTGGAAGCAGGGAGACCGCGTGGAAATCGAAATGGAAATGCCCTTGCGGCTTGAGGTCATTGAGCCCGAGAGCCCCAACATCGTTGCGCTGATGCGCGGCCCCCTAGCCATGTTCGCGATCGGCGAAAATCCCGGCCAGCCCACGCGCGATCAGCTGATGGCAGCAACGGCCTCGGCGCAATCCTCGGACGATTGGGTCGTGCAAGCCGGAGCGCGACCAGTCACCTTCCGCTCCTTCGCCGCAATCAAGGATGAGCCCTATCGCCTCTACCACACAGTCGGAAGCTAGACGCGACCCCATCACGGTCCGAACTGTGCCGGAGGTCGCCCGGCTAACGATCTTGAGTTAGTCAGGTACTGAGTTCCATTTGCAGGTCTAGCTTCTTCCCGCGGAACCGGTCCACCTTTGCGCGAATGCGAAGCGGATTGAATGCCCTTACTGTAAGTTGAAAATGATAGATATCGCGGCCCTTTACACGGGAAAATTTGAAGACACCCGCTGCGTCGGTCCTTGTCGAGCGAAGTGATTCTCGCCAGTCCGGACTAAGTTCCTCGACCAAAACCCCTGGCATCGGGCTGCCTGAGGCATCGTGCACCACCCCGGTTAGGGATCGAACCAATTGCACATTCTCGATCTCAACTGTTGCCACCTGAGCATCAACCGGGACCGGAACAAGACACAAAAAACTAGCAGCCAGCAAGAGCGGACGGACGCTCACACTACGCCTACAGCTCATGCGCATTTTCCTGCTAATCGCCACTTACTCGGCCATCGCCCCAATCACTGAATTGAAAGCGCATCGGGAACCATGTCTCCGCGCGCCGGGCGCCCTCCCGAAGGTGCCTGCGAACCTCCGGGGATTACTTGCCTACGACCAAAATCGAGAACGAGTCGGGGAGCATCGGGCCGCGCGCGGGGCGCCCTCCCGCCGGAGGCGGCGTGGGCGGCGGACCGAACTGCGCGCCGATCAGCAGGATGTGATTCGTCTTGCTGTCGAGAGTCAGCGTCTTGGCGCTGGGCATCGTCTGCGCGTTCTGCTCGACCACGAAGCTGGTCGGGCTGTTTTCCTTGATCACGGTCAGCGTGCCGTCGCGCTGCGAGCTGAACGCTTCCATCGTATTCGGATTGAACGTGGCGCCGTCCGTGCCGTTGCCGATCGGCAATGTGGTGATGATTTTGCCGTCGTCGGAGCTGAGGATCACCATGTTTTGCGGATCGTGGCACGACGCGAACAGGATGTGATTCTTCGCGTCCAACGCCAGCCCGCCCGGCCCACCGCACTTTCCGGCGACGTCATACTGCGCGGTGACTTTCATCGTCGCCGCGTCCACGGCCGCGATTTTGTCCTTGTCTTCCAAATCAACCCACAAATGACCCTTGCCATCCGTTACGGCTTGCTCCGGCGCCCCGCCGAGATCAATCGTGCCCACCACCGAGCCATCCTTCGCATCAATCACCGTCGCGTTCGGCGCCCGGTGACTGAAGATGTAGACGCGCTCGTTGAACGGATCGAAGAGAATGCCGTCCGGGCCGCCGTCGACGTCAATCGTCTTGATCACCGCGAGCGTCCTTGTGTCCCACATCGCCACAGGCTTGCTGCTCGCAAAACCATGGCCAGCCTTTGGGTCCACAGCCGCGCCGCGCGCATTGGTATTGGGAATTTCGCCCACCGGCTCGAGCGTGTCCAGATTGAAGACGCTTACACGCGCGCCATCGCCCGTTCGCGGAATGTACAGCTTGCGCCCCGCGTCGTCCGCATACACATAATCAAACCCGCCCACACCGCCCACCTTCGCGGTCTTCAGCACCTTGTAAGGTCCATCGCTCGAGGCCTGCCGCGCCAATCCCACAGTCGCCACCATCGCAATCGCTATCGCCACAACCACCACGCACAGTCGTCGCATAAAACGCTCCTCAGTTAAATCCATATCTTCGCTTCTAGACTTGGTCTTCAGTCGCGACGCAGTATACCCTCTCGGTGCTGCTCTGAATACCTCGTCTCTTGAAATCTTCCCTGTACCCATTCTGGGTACAAATGCTATCCTAGTGTACGATGCCAGCCCATGAGGGTAATCGCCCGCAAGACGCTGCGACGGTTCGTCGACACCCTCGCTGGAACCAGAGATCAGAAGGCGGTGAAGTCGGCCCTCGACTCGTGGTTTCATGAGGCAATTCGAGCGGAATGGAGCTCGCCTGTCGATGTCGTTAAGGCCTACGCGCATGCGAGTATCGTTGGATCCGACAGGGTTGTTTTCAACATCAAAGGGAACTCCTACAGGCTGGTTGTGGCGATCAACTACCGGCAGCACATCGTGTTCATAAAATGGATTGGCTCGCACGCGGACTACGACAACATTGACGTAAGAACGGTGAGTTATGAAGATCAAACCGATTAAGACAGAAGCCGACTATGAGCGAGCACTTCGCCGCGTAGAACAACTCTGGGATTCCCCGGAGGGTTCTCGGGGGGCCGACGAGCTCGACGTTCTTGCCACCCTAATCGAAGCATACGAGAAAGAGCACTACCCGATCGACGCTCCGGACCCGCTTGACGCGATCAAGTTCAGACTGGAACAGACAGGAAAAGACTTTCGATCCTTAATCGGAGTGATCGGCCAGCGGACTCGGATTTACGAAGTCATGCGAGGAGATCGTCCCCTCTCCCTGAACATGATTCGCAATCTGCACGATAAATTGGGCATTCCCGCGGAAGTCCTTATCCAACGTATTCGGAGGAAAGGGCGGACGAAACGTACATCGGCGAAAACAATCAAATACGGTCGGTCTGGAATGCGAAAGTCCGCTTGATACTCCCCCCTGTTCCTACCGAAGATATCCCCACGTGTGCAGCCGGTCCGTATCCTCATCCCATCGGTCGCCAATATCCGTGCGGTAGTACATGTTGGGGATGAGCACGTTCTTGATGCGGGAGTAGACCTGCGCTTTCGCTTGCTTCATCGTCGGCCCAAGTCCCACCACAATCAAGATCACGCCGGAAGTCCCAGCGGCCAGCCATTGCCCGTTCACCTGCTTCACATCTTCGATGTGGACCTCGTCGTTCGGCGGCTTCTTGAAAACGATCACTGCGTTCTTCGAGAACGAGTCGAAAGTTTCGTCGTCGTCAAACGGAAACGGGGGCACCACGATGCGCACGCCGATCTGAAACCCGCTGCGCACTTTGAGTTTCGGATCCGCGCCGTTCGCCAAATCCCAGAAGAATTGGCCGATGGGCGTAATCATGCCCGCCTGCTGAATGCTGATCGTCGGGTAGCCGAAGCGCGAAGTAAACTCTAGCGGATAAATTCCGTGATTGTTCACGATGCAGTTCACGTCGATATACCCGAAGTACCCCTCCGACGCGAGCACCGGCTCCATTTTCAGCAGCGTGTCGTTGAAAAGAGTATTTGGGCCGCTCCAGAACATCGACGTGCCCATTTCGCCCGTTGGCGGACCGATATCGCCGGGAAACAGTTTCTTGTGCTCGAAATTGATGTTGATCGGATACACAAAGCTCGTGCCGTTGAAAAATCCGCCGACCGCAACTTCCACTCCCGTCACGCGCCGCTGCAACTGGAAAACCTTGATCTCGTCCGAAAGCGCTTTCTTGTAGGCCTCCAGCATGCGAATCACGTCCTGCCCGTCGTCTTCCTGGCCGACGAACAAGCGGCGCCTCAAGTTCGGCGCCTCTCCGCTGGGCTTGATCACGTAGGGCCCCGGGTGCTGCACGACGTGTTCGATCGCGTCGTCGAACGATTCGAATTCCCCGTAGGGAATGATGCTCACGCCGGCTTTTTTCAGCTCTTCCTGCCCGAACGAACGATCGTCTTCGAGCCGGTCCGTGTAAGGCGTCCCTCCGATCACTTTTTTTCCGGACGCTCGCAGAGCCTTGGCTTTCTCGCCTTGCCCGAGCGTGTCGTCAAAAACGACGATGTCGGCCCAGTCTAAATCCTTCTCCCAGTCCTTCGATTTCGCCACAAAGCCGTCCCCGATGTCCTTCTCTTTCTTGTCGCCAATGAAGTAGCGGACCTCATGCCCTTCCTTTGACACCTGCCACGCAATGTCGCTGATAAGCCCAGTAAGCGATACAAACAAAAAGTTCTTCTTTTCCATTCGTTACCTTGTCCGACGAGTTTCGACGCCCGGCTTGTTCGTGCGTTGCAAAACCGTTCAGCCTATCCGTCGATTGTTACTCTCGCATGAATGCGCCTATCTGGGCGCCAAGATTGGCGCGGGCCGGACACGCTAGGGGAGAGGTCAATTAATATTCGCAGGAGGAGCGCGCTCTGGTCGCAGATTTTATTTCGAGACCGAGCACGAGAAATTCGCGGCGTCGTCCGTACTTCCGGTTCCTTTGTAGGTCGCCCTCTGCGGGTAGGGACACAGCGGCCGAGTCCTGTCCGTCTTCCCGTCACGGATGTGCGACGCGATAATCCGATCCGGCGCCTTCCCCGTTTCCACCCATTCTTCGAGTGCGCGAATCGAATCGAAGGCGTTCGGGCCGTCGCCTCCGCCGCAATGATCCATCCCAGGAGCCATGAAGAGTCGATAGGAATCCGCGACTTTTGCCGTGCCTCCCATAAAATCCCGGACGCTGTTGTAGTAGTTGATGCTGTTGAGCGGCGATATCGATGGGTCACTCCATCCGTGGTATTGCAACAACCTCCCGCCACGGCCAAGGAATTCCCGAAGATTCGGATCGGTGGCTTTAGTGACATCGTCATCAATCCGGTCCGCCAGGGCCATCCCGGAATCGAAATCGAACGTCATGTAATCCCAGTGGGGGTCCTGGAACACAGCGTATCTGAGGTACGCGGTCGCAAGGGTTTTCGTAATGTCTGGGGGGTCCGCGTACATCCGGCCTGTTTCGGAGCTCCATCCCAGTTCGCTCCCCGGAACCATCCCGGGAAAGATTTGCTCGCCGGTCCGGGGATTCACCGTGGGGCTGTAGAACGCGTGGACCACGACCACTTGAGCAGCGGTCAGGCACGCCGGACCGTCCTCGCCCTTGCACTGCAAGGCCTTCGCGTCGAAGTCACAAAGGCGCGGATCCTCTAATAGACCGTCCCTGATGCCGTCTCGAGACTCGCAAGCTGCCAGCACCGCGTTGTGGATCAGCAGGAGCTTGGAAGGCGGCACCAGTCCTCCCGGATTTTTGCGGATCGCCTGAGCCTTCCAGACGCTGGCTGCCTGCATATGCGTCAGGAACAGGGCGGGCGCTCCAGCGACGATTCCGTTGTAGTCGGTCGGAAACCGTTGCGCCTCCGTTAACGCCTGCCTACCTCCGGTCGAGCACCCATTCCAATAGGAAAACCTTGGCGCCCGACCGTAGTATGCCCTGACTATAATCTGCGCCTTAACCGTCATTTCGTGAACCGCGCGGTAGCCGAAGTCGATCACTTTCTCCCGATGACCGAGCGCGAAGCTTCCATCCTGGCCCGAGCCCTCATGCCCGGTATCAGTCGAAGAGGCCGCGTACCCCCGATAAAGGGCTGCCGCCATGGATCCGTAGCTGATCGAACCGGCCATGGCTCCGTTGCCGAGGCCCATGAACTTGCCGTTCCAATTGGACGTAGGCATCCAAACTTCAAACTTGATCTCCGAGTCGTTCGAGGGCTTGCTGACAACGCCAACGCGGCAAAACTCGGGAAGATCCTTCGCGGAAACGAACGTAAGCCCTCCGCGGGCGCCAGCCGCTGGCAATGACGTCGACAGAGTAAGCGCTCCGGCAGCCACCGTCTGCGCCATCGTGATTGTCGCTTCCGGCAAAGGAAGTGAAGTGAGGCTCTCACAGGTCGCCGCGGAAGAGGCTGGTGAACTCAGCGTCGCCAGCACAATGGCGGCGGGGATCAGGTCACGTAGTTTCATTAAGGTCCCTTCCGAGGAAGAAAACTCTTCAGCTTTGATTTCTGCGGATACTATCACACGTCGATGGCCCGGCAGACTTCACGCGTGGCAAATCGATCCTTGTGAGGCTTTGTTGCCGCTGACCGCGTACTATTCGATTGCTTGATCGTCGAATCTGAATACAATCATTCGAGGGCGGCCTTAGCGTTCGGGAAATTCCGAATAGCCGCGTGTTTGCAAACGATGCTTCACTTTTTCAAGAATCGCATCCGCGGCAACAGCAGCGCTGCTCCTTCGCCCGATTTGGGTAATCTCGAAATCCGCGTGATGGAGATTCTTTGGGCGCGCGGCGAATCGAGCGTCCGCGACGTCTTCGAACGAATCGGCCGCCCCCTCGCGTACACCACCGTGATGACCACCCTCGAGCGCCTTTTCAAGAAGGGACTGCTCCTGCGCGAAAAATCGGCTCGCGCGTTCTTATACTCACCCGCTTTCAGCCGTGACGAATGGGAGCGCCGCCGAGCTGGAGACCTGGTGGCGGCATTCCTGGGCGGACCCCAACCGTCGCGCGAGTTACTGGTTTCGAGCCTGCTCGACGCGGTAGGCCAGCACGACGAGGCGCTTCTCAGCGAACTTGAAAAGAAAATCCGGCGCCGCCGCAAGGAAATCTCACGCCGAGGCGAATCATGATCCTCTCCTACTCGCTCCGGCTAATCCTTCTCTGTTTCGCATTCTTTTTCCTGGCGCATGCAACATTGGGGTTGGCTGCCTGGGCCGCCGGGCCCGCCGTCATCCGATTCGCCGAACGGTTCAGGCCCCGCACGGCCGCGCGTCTCCTGTTCGCCTTGCGCCTGCTTCCGGTCGGCTTGGGAATGCTCGTGCTATTCGCGCTCTGCGTGCCAAGTTATCTGAGGCTGGAACCAAAGGCGAGCGCGGAACAAGTCGGCCTGCTCTGCGTCATGGCAGCAGCCGTCGGTGCTGCCCTCTGGATTGTCGCCGGCTTTCGTGCCCTGTCGGCTGCGATCGGGTCTCTTCGCTTCAAATCGCAATGCGATCGCGGCGAGATGCTCAAATCCGCACGAAAAAGTGACGGGGTCACCGTAATCGAAACAGACTATCCGCTCCTGGCCCTCGCGGGATTATGGCAGCCTCAGGTGGTCGTATCGCGAAACGTGATGAACGCACTCTCCGATGAAGAGCTGTCGGCGGCGCTGAAACACGAAACGGTTCATCGAACTTCGGGCGACAACTGGAAACGCCTGCTGCTTCGCGCGACCCCGGCAGTCTTCCCGTTCTCTCGCTGCTTCGCAAGAATCGAACAGGCGTGGCTCAGATTTTCCGAGTGCGCGGCGGACGCCGACGCGACCCAGGGAGAAGAACAGGCTTCGCTCGCGCTTGCCTCAGCTTTGATCGAAGTGGCGCGCTTGGGAACTGGACGCCACGTTCCCGCTGCGGTGTCTTCGCTCGTCCCCGATCCCTGCGATCTAGCGGAACGCATCGACCGTCTGCTGATTCCCCGGCCTCCACAATCGAGGCACCAGATTGGAACCGTCGTCGTGCTCGCGGCAACCTCGTTGTTTTTCGCTGGCCTCGCCACGGCAATGCTCTCGCCGTCAGCCCTCATCGCAATCCACGAAGTCTTGGAACGCCTCATCGCCTAGCGCCCTCGAATCACTGTGATGACCCAGCCGGAATCACGCGCGGCAAGCGCTGCTCCACTGGCGGCAACTCCGGAAACGCCGCGTGCGGCTCGGTCTGGTACCAGTAGGCCACGGAGTAATAATTGTCGCCGCGATCGTTCGCATGACCGTGTTCGATCGTCGCGCGCAGCGACCTCGTAAACGGAATCGGCGAATCCAGGTGAAACCGATACATGGACCATCGCGCGCCCGTCCGCTCCGCGCCCACAACCGGCGCACCGAATAACCCGTACGAAAATTGCTTCCCGCCGAAATCCCACGCGCCGAGGAAATAATCCTCCGAGCCCGTCCCATTGATCGACGGCAACTTTTCGCCGTCGATGAAAAACATGTCGTCGCCCTCGCCCCACCAGCCATCGGCATTTTCGAGCACGGACATCGTCACGCCGACAAAATGCCCGCGCCCCCTCGCTTCCATCCACACGTAGTTGTTGTCGCCGTCGACATTGAACTTGTTGCCGGGAAAGGCCTGGTTGGGCGTCGCCTGCCGGTACTGCGCGTGAAAATACAGTGTGTCCGCCGGAAGCGGCGCGGCGTAGGCGCGATAGTCGATGTTCCAATACACCGCCCCGGCGCGTTCTTGGCCCTCATTCGTTAACGTAATGCGCGCATGCTTCTGAAACGGCATCGGAAAAAAGCAGTTGAGCGCCTTGTCGCCGCCCACGGCTAGCGGTATCGACTGATATAAAAAATAGTCTCCCAGCCCAAGTCCAAAAAAATCTCCCACAGGTGCCTCGACGCTGGGCCTCTGCTCGCGGTCCCAGTACATCCGCAGGACCATCCTCTTCAGGTGATACTCTTCCCTGCTCGCGATCGTGATCCAGATATGCGAGACCTCGCCGGGCCCTGTATCGTCCAGCAGCGTCAGCGTCTCGCCCGCGTCAAGCGGACGATAATCATCGTTGCCCCCCGTCCGGTCATAGCTCGACGACCGCTTCAACGCATAGTCGTGCGGCTTTGCCAAATCCGAAATCCAGTCCGTACGCTCCTGCGCGAACGTGGCAACCGCGGAAGCCGAGAGGACAAGCAGAATCAATGCAGATCGTCGCATGGTGAGTCTCCGTACGTTGGCGTCGCAGAAAAAACTGTGCGGAGTATATCAGAGACACGCGTCGCCTCCGTTCGCTTTGGCGCGAGCGACGAGCGGGCCTGCAGTCCGTACCTTCTTCCTAAGCGCCCTGATGGAAATTCCAAGCCGTTCCGCGTTAGGATCGCTTCCTTACATCTCCATGGCTCGCAAGCGAAAAATCATTGTCTGGGTCGCCATAAGCGCCGACGGCTTCATTGCCCGGCTCGACGGCTCCATCGACTGGCTCGACCGTCCCCGCCCGAAGGACAACTACGGCATGGTTGCGTTCTATGAATCGATCGACACCACCCTGTGGGGCAGGAAGACATACGACATGGCGCTCGACTACCAAAAGAAGGGGGTGGCCGGAACGGCCTTCGATGCGAGAGTTAAAAACTATGCCTTCACGCACACTCCCCCGCAATCGCCGCCGCCCGCGGGCGTCGAGTTCGTCACCGAACCAATCAAAGCGTTCGCAACCCGTCTGCGAGGAGAAAAGGGAAAACACATTTGGATTATGGGCGGTGCTGGCATCATTGCGTCGTTTCTCGACGCAGGAGAGATCGACGAGTTCGTGATTCTCGTCATTCCCAAATTTATAGGCGAAGGCATTCCGTTGATGGCGCCGGCGCGTCGCACCGTGCCGCTAAAGCTGATCTCCTCGAAGAAGTTCCCAGACGGCATAGTCAAACTGCACTACGCCGTCCGCAACTAACGAGGATCTCGGGGCCAAGCCCCGTGGCCCGCACGATTAGGTATTCTCTTTCGTGAGCCGTTTCATCGCGCGGTGTCGCAGTTTACCGAGCTTGCGATTCAGGAAATGACCGCGTTTCAGAAACGGTAACATGGGAGAGCGGCGCTTCTCCACTCTGCTTCGGGCTCGTCTCAACCTCGTATCCTCGCCGAATAACTCCAGCGCGGTATCCAGCGTATCCATCGCCTTCGTGCGTCGCCCGCCAGACGCGTACACCTCAGCCAGGTTCAGGTAGAACTGCGCCTCATTGCGTCTGAGCTGCACCGCAATTTCGCACAGCTCGGAAGCTTTATCCCATTTTCGCTGGGCGCGTCCGATCGCCAGTCCAAGAAACGATAAGTAGAAAGGGTTTTGCTTCTCGGATTCGAAAGCCTGTCGGAGGCGCAGGAGCGCCTTTTGAGGATACCCGCTTTTCAAAAGGGCCACGCCTTCCTTAAAGTCTGCGAGTGCGGCTGTCTCCATGGTCTGCTCCCCATGTCATCGGTTGGCTGGGCGATTTCCGGAAAGCTTTCGGAGTTGACTTCGACGAATGCGCAAGCAAGTGGACCCGAAGACGGAGTTGATCTCTACAGAAGGTTGCTTGCACGTGGTCTCTGCCTGACGATCAAGTTAGCCAAAATCTTGACGATTAGCTACTGTACGGACGGACAGGTCCCAACGAGAAGTCACCCCGGTTCTGAACACGTCAATAATTACGCACGGTTCGGGCCTGCGGACTCAAATGCTGCTCTGGCTTTCGCGCCCGCGCGAGTGTAAAACAATGAAGCGCTCGGCGCTCATCGAGCATCGAATTCGCGCCGGCCGCAATTTTTCGCCTGCTTACTTTGGGAAGTAGAGAAGGAGACGGCACGATGCAACGAACAGCTTCTGCAGTTTGGTCCGGCGCGCTGAAAGACGGCAAAGGTTCGATCTCGACTCAGAGCGGCATTCTCTCAGACACGCCGTATTCCTTCGGCACGCGCTTCGAAAGCGGCAAGGGCACGAATCCCGAGGAACTGATCGCCGCCGCTCACGCGGGCTGCTTCACGATGGCGCTTTCGGCGCAACTCGGCACCATGAATTTCACGCCGCAAAACCTTCACACCACCGCCACCCTAACCTTCGAGAAACTCGACGCCGGCTGGACCATCTCGAAAATTCATCTCGATGTCGCCGGCCGCATTCCCGGAATTTCGCCCGAGGCGTTTCAATCCGCCGCGCAGAGCGCGAAAGCGAATTGCCCCGTCTCGCGCCTCCTGAAAGCTGAAATCACGATGACCGCCAGCCTGGAGCAAGCCGCATGATTCTTCCGGCCATCGCCGGGCTTCTGATCATCACATCGGTGCTTTGGGAGGCGTTTGAGGCCGTGGTTCTCCCGCGGCGAGCCACTCGGCGCTTTCGAATCACCCGCTTGTTCTATCGTTCCACGTGGATTCCCTGGCGGACGATCGCGAAGCAAATTCGCCCGACTAAAACGCGCGAGACCTTCCTCAGCTTCTACGGCCCGCTCTCGCTCCTTTTTCTCTTCGTGTGTTGGGCCATCGGACTGATTTTCGGCTTCAGCCTTCTGTATTACAGCGCATCACGCGCCGAAACATCGCCTGCCCCCTTCATAACGTGGCTGTACTTGAGCGGCAGCACCTTTTTCACGCTGGGACTCGGTGACGTAACGCCCCACACGTGGGCCGAGCGCTGGCTTACCGTCGCTCAAAGCGGATTCGGATTCGGCTTTTTTGCTCTCGTCTTCAGCTATGTG
>Ga0073928_10002163_pt1 | contig 34878 bp, 34 predicted proteins | sample PaiPotPPA55metaG_FD_76969 | JGI IMG/M metagenome (GOLD analysis project Ga0073928, IMG submission 76969) | Iron sulfur acid spring bacterial and archeal communities from Banff, Canada, to study Microbial Dark Matter (Phase II) - Paint Pots PPA... ... | reverse complement strand
CGCCAACACGAGAACAGCTTCATCGAGAAGAACCGTTCCTGGCTTACGTGGCACCACCTGCGTGTGCTCCACGCCATCGAGCACTGCCGCACATCCACGCTGGGAGGCCATCTCGATCGCTGTTCCCGATGCGGTCATCGCGCCATCTCCTACAACTCTTGCCGTAATCGGCATTGCCCGAAGTGTCTGACCAGCGCTCGCGACAAGTGGCTCAATGAACGCAGTAGAGAACTACTTCCCGTCGGCTACTTCCATGTGGTCTTTACGATTCCGCATGAACTCTCTTGGCTAGCTCTCCAGAACAAGAAGGTCGTCTACGACCTCTTGTTCCGCACCTGTGCCGCCACGTTGCTGGAGGTCGCGGCTGACGCAAAACATCTCGGCGCCCGGATCGGCTTCTTGAGTGTGCTTCATACCTGGGGCCAGAACCTTCTGCATCATCCGCATCTCCACTGCGTGATCCCAGGCGGTGGTCTCTCGCTCGACGGCAAACACTGGGTTCGCCTCCGGTACGCTTTTTTCCTCCCGGTGAAAGGTTACTCAGGACCAATCTCCTATTCATTGCTTCCGACAGCGGGCATTGTGCACTACCAGCTCTCGGCCGTGGAGCCGTAGCAGGTTGAGGATCCGCGGTGGGACGTTTAGTCTGTGGACGACGACTGCAAAAGTTTCGCGGGCTACCAAAAGTGGATCGTGGCGAACTGCGTCGCCCTTTTCTGAGTAACCCGAGACGCTCACGTTGCAAGCGCCGTGGGACCCCCAGGGTGTGCCCAATGAGACAGCGCCGGCGATCGAACGGACCTAAAGTGGATTCTCGGTTTCACAACTCGAGGAACTCTTTGTAAGCCACGGATCAAAATCGCATGACAAAAAACGAGATTGCACATCCGGTCATCGTGTTGCGGGAGGAATGGCTCGTCGAGCGCAAGAAGCTCCTCGACCACGAGAAAGACCTTACCGAACACTACGACCGCGTGAATGCCGAGCGCCGCCGCCTTCCCATGGTAAAGATCGAAAAGGACTATGTCTTCGACGGCCCACATGGCAAACGGAATCTCAAAGCCCTCTTCGACGGTCGCCGCCAACTCGTCGTCTATCACTTCATGTTCGACCCAACATGGGACAAGGGGTGCACGGGCTGCACGGGTTTGGTAGACGCTTTAGGCGATCTGTCACTACTAAAGAACCGCGACACGACATTCGTGGTGGTTTCTCGGGCCCCGCTGGCCAAGCTCGAAGCCTATAAAGCGCAAAAGGGATGGAGCATCGCGTGGTTTTCCTCGTTTGGCAGCGATTTCAATTACGATTTTCACGTGACGCTTGATCCGAAGGTCGCGCCCGCCGAATACAACTATCGGAACAAGGCTGAGATGGCGGCAGCGAAGGGCCACTCCGTCCTTATGGAGGGCGAAGAGCACGGCCTAAGCGTCTTCTTCCGCCTCGACGACGACGTTTTCCACACGTACTCGGCGTACGCGCGCGGCACCGAATCGCTCACGGACAGCTACCGCCTCCTCGACACGACGCCCTACGGACGGCAGCAGGACTTTGAGGACTCGCCCTCCGGTTGGCCTCAGAAGCCGACTTACGGATAGGTCGAAAAACTGCGACGACGCAGCGCCTCAGCTACGGTGCAGCCTGATCTTTCGATCAAAGATACACGGACATTCTTCGCGAACTTCAAGCGGCAGTCCTTCTGGGCGCGTCGCCGTGATGAGTACGGCCGGTAACCTGCGCACGCTCGATTCGCCCGGTGGCGTCAAGCGCGATAGAACGTTCTTCGTGACAATCGGGCTTCTCTTCCTGTCGTCGACCGAGCGCTATTCGTGGGTTGATAGCAACGCCGCAGCGCTCCGTAGGGACAACGGTTTACCATACCGTTGAAGTACAACACAGACTTAAGCAACAATGGCCGGTGCGGCTGCGAACTAAAGTCTTCCAAACGCTTTTTCATGCCGCCTACACGCGCGTATGCGCTACTGGTTTCAAGGCATCTCCGGAAGGATCCTGATTTCCGTTCCTCCGCGATCACGCGGGGACTGATCTAACTGTTTGAGCCCGAGTGAGCATCGTGCGATCTGAGCACCTGCTCACGAGGCAGGCGCTTCTCCGCCATACGCGTATCATTCTCGTAACATCGCCATCGGAATACTGCTGGAACACAGCGATTGGTAGAATGGTTATTCGGGTCGCAACCGTATGCTCGGTTGTTTTCCAGTTGACGTTTTCGATCGTTATTCTTCGTGAATACCTCCGACGAACCCTTGCACCGTCGCGAAGCCTTCCGACAGACTCGTCTTGAGACCACATTCCCCGGCTAACGCCTCAAAAGTGGGCTTCCATTCCGCGGGCGATGGCTCCAGGTTTCGAGGAACATCGTGCGTTGCCCTTCTCTTGAACGTTGCCGCGATCGCCGATGCTATCCTCCCATTGTCCAGCGTTCCCTGCGCAATCAAGAGCAGCATGTCGATCAGGTCTTCCGTTCTCGTATTCACCCGTTCCCGGCGCGGCAGGGAATACGCGTGCAGTTTCTCCGCGAACTGCTGTTCACGGGAGATTCCGGGACGGAGGGTGGCGCAATGCCCCCAAATCCCAGCCAATCGCGTCCCTCCACCACGTCCACAGGCTCCGGCACAGCATCGCCGATCCCGACATCCACATGAAAGCGCGCGAATTCTCTTCCATCCATCCGCGCTTCCACCGGATAGCGGCTACCGCCCTCCGGCGCTCCGTCGAGATTTTCGCTCGCCTGCCCGATCAGAAATACGAAATAGTCCTTGAACTCGATCGCTGCAGATTCCTGGAGCATCGCCCGCATTTGATTCCGCCGCTCGCCAGGGTCTTTCGCCAGCCGCGTCCCATCGTGCAGCGTCAAATCGATGTCCTTCGTCGTCCGTGCCGTGCGGATCCGCAGTTCCATTGCGTATCCGCCCTTGAGGATCCACGGGTACTTCGCACCGGTTCGCTTTGGAAACAACCTCGCCAAGAGACGGTCAAAGGCGACCTGCCTGCGCAAGCGCTGCAGGTCCGTCCCTTCGTCGTGGGCACGTGACTGCAGCCTGGCCTCCAAGGCCGCGCGGAATGCTCCCGCCGTTTTGTATTCCCTTGCTTCGTCCATCACACGCGATGTCCCGCGAGTTCTCGAAACGAATCTTGCAGCTCATTGTGCGGCAGAGAATCGATCTGTTGTTTGCTGATGAGCCCCCGGCGCAGCCCCTCATCAATGGCTTGCCCGATTTGACCTTTGTCCACACGGCCGGTTTCCAGCAAATCCAGAATCGTCCGCAGCGGACGAGTCACTTTCACCCCATGCGCGTCCTGCACATCGCCCTCGTTGAGATTCGCGCGGTGCAGCACGAGAATCCCCGGGATCAGACTATTCCGTCGGAACCGCTTCCGTACCGTCATGTGCAGTTTCGAAGGCATGATGTCCGAGAGTTCGTGAAGACTCAGCGCGGTTTCGTGGCTGTAGGTTCCTTCCGGAATTTCCTTGCGATTCTGAGACCATAGATACCAGAGCATCAGATCCGGACGCTCGACAGGCGGGAAATCGGCGAGTCGGTAAATCCCGCGATGGACCCTGACCCAGTTTCCTGCCTTGACGTGGTAAGCATGGGTCTTCTCGGCGAGCCCCGCACGAATCCCTTGCTTGGTCGTGAAGAATCCTTGCTGCGTCTGGGCTGTTTCGTAGAGTCGTCTTGCCGCTTCTTTGTACGGTCTGGCCATGCACAATACCCCAACTTTCTTAGGGAAGTATGCAATAAGGCAGCCCCTCGACGCAACCTCAGTCCGCTCTATATCCCTATATTCCGCCCTATATCCCTATATCTATTAAGGATAGAGACTACAGTTTGAACCATGTATCTGGCTGTATATACGTAACTTAGCAGGCATAGTGGCCAGCTTGCCTCGCCGTCTCCGCCCTCATCTATGTAGGCCGTTTCGATCTCCTTGAATCTGACATACCCTCGAGCTTTGTCCGGTCGATTCGGTGTGATCCTAAATGCCTTTGCTACGCTAAACCGTGCGCCTGATCTGCCCGCTTTTTCGTCAAAGCCGTTCTCCCCTGTGATTCCGCCTCCGCTGGCACACGGTCGCGCCACTCGCGGACTCGTGTCACGTCGGTTGCCGTCCGCTCCGGCCATCTGATTACGCCACTTCCGTTCTCCTGCTAACGCGGTCCTTTGGTTCCCTTACCCGGCGTGAGGGAACCAAATCCCCGCACAGGAGAACGGAAAAATGAAATCAGAACAGATCAACGAAATCACAGACAAGGCGACGGAACAGCTCGTCGCTGCGCTGAACGCGGGCCACAGCGAGACGCTCACTGGCTATCTAAGGCCATTGGACGCTTTCACCGCTACAGTCTTCACAACGTCCTGCTGATCGCTTCGCAGAGAGCAGTGACATAGTGCGATGCCTCGCTGGAGTCAGTAAACATGCGGGTTTTCGCGTTGCTGAGAACAATCAATGGAGAGCAGCACATTCCTGATCATTTTGTTATCCCGGAATTAACCGGCGGCGAATACGCATAAACTGTCCCTTCTTGCGCGCCGATATAGATTTGTTCTCCATCGCCATCCGTGCCAATGCTACGGAGGCACCCCTTTAGCTTGTCCGACCACTGGGGTGCTCCGTCGGAGATCCGAAATGCGTCTAATTCACCGCGACATTTACCAGCGAGCAGAAGACCGTGCCAAAGCCGCGGCCATTCCGAGGACCACGCGCGATCTGACTTCTGTGTCCAGTGAATATGAGACAAATTGAGATCCGTGCTGACCAGATATCCGGCCCGACTATCGCGATCTTCCAGAAAAACGTCGAGAGCAGAATCTTCCGCTACTAGAATGCGACCCTCCGGGGCGGCCGGCACGGGCAGCTCGTTTTGAATTTGTCCTTCATCGGCGGAAATCCGAAACAATCGGTTCGTAGAATTGCCAAGATAGAGTGAATTGCCGACGATGCTGAGTTTAGTTGTGGCACGTTTGCCGAGGCCGCGCTTCCACAGCACCTTGCCTGATTGGCCGTCAAGACCGTAAAGTACACCGTTCAATCCAGCGTAGAACACTCGATCACCAACGATGACCGGAGAGGAGGGGAGTTCGCAGTCGGGGTTGGGAGTTCCAGTTGCAAATTTCCAACGTAAGCTCCCGTCTGTGAGATTCAGCGCAATTAACTCATCAAGGAAGCTGGCTGCGTATACCGTAGAACCGATGAGCGCAATGTCCGTCGGAGCGCCAGTCGTGCGGTATTTCCAACGGACAGCTCCGGTGGTTCGGTCGAATGCATATAGGTGCCCGATGGCGCCGGACGCACAACTCTTGTCGGTCCCGATGAGGATCAGTTGATCGGTTACCATCGGGTTGCCGTGGAAGCTGGTCTGGTTCCCGTCCTGGTGGATGTTGTAACTCCACCGCACCTGGCCGGTCCGCTTGTCAAAGGCATAGAAGGTTCCCGCGCATGATCCGATCAGTAACACATCCCCCGCGACCGTGGGGGTGGAGAATACTCAACCGCCTGTGTCGTATTGCCATGCGACCTTACCTGCGGGCGAATCCTTCTGGGTATTTCGCGCATCTGGTGGTTGCTGCGCTCCAAGCCAAGAGACTCCAATCGAAAACATTGCAAGACTAACAACGACCAGTCGCATCGAAAGCCGCATAACACCCTCCTGGAACACCGATTCTAGTTCGTCTCGTGGACGAACACTACTTCAACTGTTTCCAGAAGAATAGCGCGCTTCCGAATCCAGTCAACAATATCTCTGAAGAGCTGCCTTGAACTATGCTTCGCTAGAATCACTGAACAATCCATTCTGTGCGCTGCTCTGAATTAGTGGAGAGCGACGGCCTTCGTGAACTCGGCGAATCTCTTTGCGGACGGCGGGGAGGTCGAGGTGGGAGCGTTCGATCATCCAGGGAGCGAACTTCACAATCTGTTTTGCCGGGAGACTCTTCTGCGCTATCAGTCTGCGGACAACCATCTCACTGACACGGAGCGCAGCGGCGGCTTGCTGCATGGTGATCCACAGCCGTTGATCGGGCGGTGGACAAGCAGGACAACCGTTTGTGTGGCGGACATGCTGCACGCGCTTCTCCGTCCAAGTGTTGCCGTTGCCGGTGCGATAGCCGAGCCGGTTCAGAATAGAAACAATCGACGTATCTTCACAGACTAAAGCGAGCTCACGAATCAACTCCGTTACTTCTTCCGAGTTGATGTGGTTGTGATAACCCGTCCGGTTCTTACGCACGGTAAGCTCGGTGTGCGAACCCCCTGCCCAGTGCAGCTTGAGGTGAACGGAAGGAGGATCGTCTGTTGTGTCCACGATGACTTCCTGCAGCACGGTGCGCAGAATGCGTTTCTTCAGTGTGGCAGGGGAGCCAGGATGGTCCCAGAGCCGTTCCAGGTCATCGCCCAGTGCCAGCAGTTGCTGGCGTTGCTCGGCGTTGAGTTGTGGGGCCAGAACGCTGGTCTCTTCCAAACGCCGTTCCATCTCGGTGACGTGGGTCAAAGCGTTATTCCATCGCTTCTCCAGTTCGGCAGCAACTAGACGGTTCTCCGGTTCCGTTGCCTGATACTGCCGTTCGATGCGGCTGGCTTCATAACGCGCCTTCTGAAGGGCGAGCTCCAGCGAACGCCGCTTTTCATCGGTCTGGTTCTGGCTCTGATCCAGAGCGTCGAGCGCGGCCTGCACACCCAGCGGACGCAGGGCTTCGAGAACTTCGATGGCCACTAACTGGTCCACGCGTGTGCCCGCGAAGGTAATGCAACTGCGAACCATCTGGCGACCTCGATCTCCAGCACACCAATAGCGCGGCAACAAGCCATGGTTCTTGCTGCGGGTGTAACCAACCTGGAGTGCCCGTCCACAACGACCGCAGCGCAGCACTCCTGTCAGCAATGCAGGACCGTTTCTGACCGCGCCATTCGCACTCCCCATGCGCGCGTTCCAACCGGCGTTGGCGCGGATCTGCTGCTGATTGCGCATAAACTCTTCCCACGTAATATACCCCTCGTGGTGGTCGGGAATCGTGACTTCCCACTGTTCCAGCGGGCGAGCATGACCGCGTGTCTTGCGTGCACGGCCATCCACGATGGAAGTGCGAGTATGGTTTCTTCCCCAGACGAAAACGCCAGCATAGGTTGGGTTTTTCAGGAGGCCGAAAATGCGGGGATAGACCGGTTCGATCCAGATCACCTTGCGGTTACCGGACTCGCGCGAGAGCGCAGGAATCGGCAGTTTCTCGTCGCGATACCAAAGCAAAACTTGGCGCACGCTGCCCAACTCGCGAAACTTCCGGAAGATGCCCGCGATGGCTTCCTGAATCTGACGATCCGGCATCTTCTCCATGCCTTCGTCTTCGGTGCGGACATAACCGACGGGAACCTGGGTCAGCACCAGGCCCCGACCCACTTTCTGTCGGCGTGCCTCCATGGCGCGCTGTCGAAGCAAACTGATCTCGAACTCGCTCATCGTGCCCTTGAGTCCAAGCAGAAGTCGGTCGTTGAGCAAGCTGGGATCATAGATGCCGTCATGATCGATGACCAGTGTGCCGGCCATGGCGCAGAGGTCGATCAAGTGGTGCCAGTCGCGGTTGTTTCTGGCCAAACGAGAAGCTTCGAGCGCCAACACCGCGCCCACTTTCCCTGAGCATACCGCGGCTAGCAGACGACCAAAGCCCGGACGCTCGACGGAGCCAGTTCCGGAACGCCCCAGGTCTTCATCAATGACCACCACACGCTGGAATCCGAGTGTCTGCGCCCGTTCCCGCAAATCATATTGGCGTCGCTGTCCTTCCAGGCGTGTGCGTACCTGATGCATCGTGGACTGGCGGATATAGACGCAAGCCTCACGCTCAATGTGACTCGGTTGGATCTTCTCGCTCATCGCTCTCCTCCTCGGTACTGATTGGGGTTGGGTTCACGGCTGCCAGCAGCAAGTGACTTAGTAACTCGCGGCAACGCTGTTGCGTCGTCTGCGGCAACTCCTGTGTGCGGGGAATCTCCCAGAGCAGAACTCCCTGGCGTGGTGGGCTCATCAAACGCACCTCCTGGCGAAGATGCTACTGAAGCCACCGTGCTTGTAGGTGCTGCAGTGCACTGCTGCGCATCCACCAGTTCGCGAAGCGCGAAGAGAGCGGTGATTGCCAGGGTGGGACGTTCCACAATCTCCATCCCACGGCAACGATCCTCATCCAGCATCCACTCTGGGATCAGAATCTGCATTCCACTGGGAAGCGCCACCTGCACTTGGTGCAGCCCGAAGAAGGAACACTTCCGCACCATCCTTACCGTAAGGCCGTAATGCGGGTGATGAGCGTAGTGGATCGTGGCGGTACTCAAAACATGGGTAGTGTGTGAGTGCTTTGCAAAAGCCGGAAGCCAGTTATGTTGCCGGCTTCCGGACCTGGAATCAGTTTGGGCGCTTCGTGAAGAAGGGCGAGAAGGGCATCCTGATTCTTGCTCCCATCGTTCGCCGGAAAACGGAGAACGAAGAAGAACGGGAAGAGGCTTCGGCTTCCGTCGCAGGATTTCGAGCTGCCTATGTGTTCGATGTCAGCCAGACCGACGGCAAGGAATTGCCGCAGATCGGAATCGTGCAGGGAAACCCGCACGAATATCGCGAGCGTCTCCGCAGCTTCGCGCATGCCCAAGGAATCTCCGTCGAATACTCATCCGACATCGCACCAGCGCGCGGCACTTCGAGCGGCGGTCACATCACGCTGCTTCCCGGCCAATCTCCCGCCGAAGAGTTTTCCACGCTTGCACACGAGCTGGCGCATGAACTCCTGCATCGGGGCGATCGCCGCGGCATCACGTCGCGCCGAATCCGCGAAACCGAAGCGGAGGCCACCGCGTTCGTAGCCTGCTACGCCATCGGGCTCGAAACGGGTTCGGCGGCATGCGACTACATCCAGTTGTGGAACGGAGATGCCCAACTCCTCACGGAGAGCCTTGGCCATGTATGGCAAGCCGTTTCGCAAATGCTCACCGCGCTCACGGATGCATGAGCGATAGAAATCAACTCCATCCCCGCGAGAAGCTTTCCAACAGTGGGTCGGCTTTCCCCGAGCGAATCGTGTTCTCCACAAATAGCCTGTTTTCCATTGCTAGGCCTTGCTGCCCTTCCTGCGCAAACCCTGCGCCTGCTCCGTCCGCTTCTTCTGTCAAGGGTCTTCGCTGCGCTCCGATGAACGCCAAACCCCGGCGCCGTTGACAGCGCGGACGGACAGGCGCCCTCCCCTCGCCGTCTGCGCCCTCAATTTCCCAGTCGGCATGAATGCCGGGCTCGCCAAGGCCATCGGCGTCATGATCAAGCTCGATTTTGAGCGCGCCGTGCTGAACCGCATCCCGCACATCGAAGCCAATTCCGACCGCCACCTCCGTCAGGTTCTGTTCCTTTGCGATGAGTATCAGCACTTCGCCACGGTTGGGGAAGCGATCCCACCGCTCCCTCCGCTCCTCGCTGCCCGGCGACCGTTGGCGGACCTTGCTCCAAACCTTTCGTACCAAGATTTTCCTGTCGCTTTCGGACGACTTCTCCGCCAAGACGGCCAGTGAACTTTGCGGACGGGAAGACCGGCTGAAGGTCAGCTACAACCTTTCCGAAAGCGGCCATGACGCCCGCGTCAGCCTGCTCACCGGCAAGGCCGTTTCGCACCGGGCCAATATCACGGCGTCCAAGAGCTACAACACCCAAACGGACTACCACTTTGACATGAAGACCTTCACCGAATTGCGCAACGCGCAGTCCGTCACCATCGCCTACGATGGGCTCAACCCGATACCGCCGACCTTTTGCTACCTCAAGCCCTATTACAAGGACCCGAACAAGTCGTACTTCGAGCAGCTCGCGGAAAGAGAACTGTGATGAATGGCTTTGAGACGATTCTCCCGTTTTTGAAACCGATTGAACACCTCATCCTCGACGAATCCATCAGCGAAGTAATGGTCAATGGCGCCGACCAGGTCTTCGTCGAAAAGGCCGGATTCGTCGAGCAGGTTCCCGGCATCGCCATCGGTGAACGCTCCTTGATGGTCGCCGTCAAGAACATCGCGCGGCGTCTAGGCGATGACATCTCGGAAGCTAAACCCATTCTTGATTCACGGCTTCCCGATGGCAGCCGGGTCGCCGCCGTCATTCCTCCCTGCAATTTGCGTAGCGTGATCCTCACCATCCGGAAGTTCAATGCCCGCCACTTCGAAATTCAGGATCTTATCGAGGGCGGAATGCTCGACCGCAATCTCGCGAACCGGTTCGAAGATTACGTTCTCGGACGCCGCAACGTTCTAATCGCCCGGCGGTACCGGCAGTGGCAAGACGACACTATTAAACGCGCTGGGGAAGTTCATTCCGCCCGACGAACGTGTCCTACTGATCGAAGACACGGCCGAAGTTCAATTGGCACAACCCAACCTTGTGCGCTTTGAGGCGCGCCAGGCACAAGACGGAGTGCCTGGCATATCAATACGCGATCTCCTGAAAGAGTCGCTCCGGCATCGGCCCGACAGGATTCTGTTGGGCGAAATCCGGGGCGGGGAAGCCTTCGACCTCTTGCAGCTTCTGAATACGCGCCACGCCGGTACGCTTTCTACCATCCATGCGAGTTCCGCGAAGCAAGGCCTTGCTCGCTTCACGAGTTGTGTTTTGCAGAGCGGCGTCGATCTCTCGTACCGGGCGATCAAGACCAATATCGGCGATTCGTTGAACGTCGTCATCCAGATCGAACGCAGGCCGGGCCGAAGATTCATTTCCGAAGTTCTCGAAATCAACAGCTACGATCCCGACGCGGACCTGTTCGACTTTTGCGCCATCTATGTCGCCAAGAAGGAATCCCCATGAGCAGCGCCAACGCATTCACTCCAAGGTTCCTTTCCGCCCCCGAGTACGTGCTTGCCTTGCATGAGCCGCAGGACCATGTCGCCGTTTTGGTCCGCAACCGAGGCCGCGAGCACACCATGCAGCGGATCTTGCCAGCGGAGGCGATTGCGAGCCCGCCCTTCCAGGCTTGGCTGAAGGAGCAGAACGTGAGCGGCGCGGACATATTCATTGGAATGAATCCCATGAAGGATGGGATTCCCAACCGGACCAAGGAAAACGTGCGGGAAATCCGTCATGTCTATCTCGATCTGGACGAGGACGCTGGCGCTTCGCTTCATGCGCTGCGCACATCCGGCGACGCCCCGTCGCCCGGCTTCGTCCTCGACACATCACCAGGTAAACACCAAGTTGTGTGGCGCGTCGATGGCCTCGACCAGGAGCAAGCGGAATCCTTGCTCCGTTCGCTGGCCAACCAATTCGGCGGTGACCCCGCCGCAACCGACGTGTCCCGCGTGCTCCGCCTTCCCGGATTCACGAACAGAAAGTACAACGAAGCGTTCGTTGTACGCGTTCATTACGAAACGGATCATGTTTACCACCTTGGCGATTTCCGGGCGCAAGAGGATTCACCCGATGCACCGCGCCACCCTGCTGATGCACACGAAGCAGTTCGGCGAATGCCTTCGGGACACCGAAGTCAATCGGAAGCCGACTGGGCTTATGCGAAACGCGCCCTCGCCCGCGGTGACGACGTCGAAGTAATCATCCGGCGGATTGCCGACTATCGCGCAGACGACAAAGCCGACCCGCAATACTACGCGCGCCTCACGGTCATCAAAGCGCAACTTTCCCAAATGCAGCCTGCGCCGGGGGGAAGTATCCCGACCGCCACCCAGGGGCCTTCCGTCGGAACGGAGCGAGACCGCCGCACCGTCCACGAACACTTCGCTCTGGGAGAGCATCGCTCACGAGTGAATCAGGAGCAAAAACCCTGTGGCCACAACAACCTATCCTCAGGAAAGAAGGGAAGACAACCAAGAACCTCGTAAAGAATCTCTGCCGTCGGCCTACATTCTTGTAATCCCCAACACCGAAGGCCCTCTATTAGAAATGTCCCAGAAATTCCTTGCCGCCGCGGTCGGCCACGCTCCAGTGGTTCCCCTTGACTTAAGGAGGCCAGCTCTGGAAATCGTTGATTCGTGGCTTGAACACACAGCCGCAGCTGAATATTTGGGTGTCGGCCGTAGCACTCTCTATCGCTATGCGGAAGAAGAACAAATTGAATCGCGAAAGTTCGGCGGAAGACTGGAATATCGCTTGTCGTGTCTCGACGAATTCAAGGCCCGCCACGTGCGTCCTGCACGCCGCTCCCGACACGAGAGCGGTATAATCTCGTCGGCGCCCCGCTCCGGCAAGTGAGAGGAGCGCTGATGGGACTCTATCGGAGACGTGGTTCACGCTTCTGGTGGATGACGTACACCATGAATGAAGAGCGGTACTTTCAATCGACTAAAACAACCAGCAAGAAACTCGCCTGGAAGATCTGCAAGCGCAGGGAAGGCGAGATCGCCATGGGACTGTTCAAGGTCGGTTGGCCGGGCGAACGAATGAGGTTCGGACAGTTGTGCGAAGAGTTCGAACGTTCACACTTTGCCGGGCTCACGGAAAATACCGTGCGAGGGCATCGTTCGTATCTCAGTAATCTCAAGTTGTTTTTCGGCGACCGCAAGCTGGACGACATCACCGTCGGGATGGTCGAAGCGTATCGCGACCAACGCCGGCAGCAGCCGTCGAAACACAACCCCAGCCAGACGGTCAAAGGAGCGACGGTCAATCGCGAACTCGAATGCTTGAAGTGCATGCTGGACTTTGCCACGAAGCGAAGATACATCGCAGAGAATCCCGCTTCCACGGTGAAACACTTCAATGAGCTCCGCGAAAGGCCGACACGAAGGATGCTGACCATCGAAGAGGAACGGCGGATTCTTGACGCAGCGCCTGTCTATCTTCGCGTGGCAATCATTCTGCTCGCTCAGACCGGAGGAAGAACATACAGCGAGGGTTTTTCACTTCGCTGGTCACAAGTGGATCTTGAGGGCAAGTTTATCCGCTTAAACGATGACGTGAAGACTCCCGGTTCCGCGGAGCCCATTCCTTTGTCTCAATACGCTTGCGACGTTTTGCAGGCGTGGAAGAAGGAACAAGCTTCGAAGAGCGAACACGTCTTCCCAAGCCCGGTCCTGCCCAACCGGCCTATCTCAACGGTGAAAACAGCTTGGAAAGCAACGTTAAAACGAGCGGGCGTGACAGCATTCCCGATTTACAACCTGCGTCACGTCTTTTGTACTCGTCTCAGCGAAGTCGCCCCGGATGCTGTCGTGCAGCGCGCCATGCGCCACACGAGCCCCGAAACCAAGCGTCACTATCAATTGGGAATGGCCGAGCAGGTTCGGAACGCAGTCAATAAAGCGAACAAGCGGCTGTACGGAAAACCGCAAGCGTTACATTTTCGTGACAGTCGGACTCAAAAAAAGGAGGACGCGCTAGTTGCCGTCTGTAACTAATTGAGGAAGAAGGAGAAGTTGGCTCCCCGGGCTAGATTCGAACTAGCAACCCTTCGGTTAACAGCCGAATGCTCTACCATTGAGCTACCGGGGAACGGTGCAGAAATCCATTCTAATACAGCAACGCTGCGGAACCAACCTGCTCAACTTTGGCGGACTTGTCTAGCCGTGAGCGCACGTGAGGCCACACGAAGAACCAGGTTTGCGCAGCTAGAACCGATAATTCACTCCGGCAACGGCTTGAAAATTGTTTTGTCCTGACGAATACAGTTGCGAACGCACGTAATCGCCCTCGAACCGCAACCAAAGTCGCTGGATCAGCATTTTCTCCAGACCTCCGCCGAGTTCAACGGCTAATCCATTATTGCTGGACGCCGTCTGCGGGAACATGTGCACTCCGCCCAAAAGTGCATGAACAAATGGCTGCAGTTTGCGATTGCCCCAACTGAGTTTTACGCCTGCGCCGTAAAAAATATATTTAGCGTTGGCGCTGCTAGAACTCTGCGAGCCGAATGCCGACGTAAAGCTTCCCTCCGCCGCAAGATGGTCCCGAAAATAATAACTCAGCGTCGTGTTCAGTCCACTCGCCGTCGCGTTGAAAGGCGCGGACCGAAATCCTACGAGTGCATATCCAAGCCCCAGTTCCCACGTATCCTTCACCACGTCATCGCGAATCGCTTGCGGAAGCGGCTCAGCTGGCGGCGCCGGGAAGCCTGCGCTGGGCGAAGAAGTGTTGCCTAATAGTGCCGCGCTCACTTCCTGCGCGGCAACATTAGCCAGGGGAATAAAAAACGGCAACACAACTGCGAACAGCCATCTCATATTTTTTCTCTCCTGGGCCGACCACACTCCTCCATCCGATGGCAAACGCCGCGTTTTGCGTTGCCTACATTGCGGAATTCCTTTATCGTTAGGGTTTCTTTTGCCGCTAAAAAGGCGCTGTGTCTAGCCTGCTGCGAGTAAGAAAACGGAGAAACCTGTGAAGAAGAAGATTCGCGCCATCCAGTATGGTGTCGGCCCGATTGGTGCATCCATCGCGCGTCTGATGCGTGAAAAGCAGGCCATCGAAATTTGCGGCGCCATCGACACCGACCCCGCGAAAGTCGGCCGTGATTTGGGTGAAGTCGTCGGCGCAAGCGACGCGCCGTGGGGCGTAAAGATTTCCGCGGATGCAGATGACGTCCTGGAACAAGCCGCCGACGTAGTGATTCACTCGACCTCATCATCGCTTCCCAAAGTGATGGATCAGTTGCTTGCTTGCCTCAAAGCGGAATCTTGCGTGGTTTCTACTTGCGAGGAGCTTTCCTATCCTTACCGCACACATCCGGAGATTGCCGCGAAACTAGATGCTGAGGCGAAAGACTGGGGCGTCGCATTGGTGGGAACCGGAGTAAATCCGGGTTTTGTAATGGACAAATTACTTGTGACGCTTGCTGCCGTCGCGCAGCGCATCGAGCATGCCAAGGCGTTGCGCATCGTCGATGCGTCCAAGCGCCGCTTGCCCCTGCAAAAGAAAATCGGTGCGGGCATGAGCGTCGAGGAATTTCGCGGGCAAGTCGCTGCCGGAGTCATCAAGCACGTTGGATTGCCGGAGTCCGTCGCCATGGTGGCGGACAGCTTGAATCTTCCGGTCGATCAGATCACCGAAACAATCGAGCCTGTGGTCGCTCGCGAGCGCGTGCAAACTGAATTTCTTACCGTGGAAGCGGGGCAGGCCGCCGGTGTTCACCAAATCGCTCGCGGCTTGAGCGCGGGGAAAGAATTGGTTTATCTCGAATTGCAGATGTATGTCGGGGCGAAAGATCCCGCCGACACGATTGAGTTGCAAGGTCTTCCAAACATCAGCCTGGTAATTCCCGGCGGCTCTCACGGCGACATTGCTACTGCTTCCGTGGTCGTTAACTCCATTCCCGTAATTCTTGACGCGCCGGCAGGACTGCGCACCGCACGCGATCTTCCCATCGGCTTCTTTTCCCCACACGCGAAGCCCTAAGCGTCACGAGCTATTGCGAAGTTTGCGCAAGCAATTGCCGCGCGCGCATAGCGAAGAAGCTGGCTCCGCCGTACATCAATGCCAGCAGCGCAAATCCCGCCACGATGCTGATGCGCTGCGCGATCCAGCCCAGCGAAAAACTCATAAGAAGTTGCAAAACTGTCGTCAATACGGCCATCGCCGACTGCGTGCGTCCCATGAAATGGCGCGGCACTATGCTCATTAGTGAGGATTGCGCGATAACTCCCGCGACCGCGCGGCAGAGACCGAAAAGCGCCTGAATGGTCACAGCGCCAATGAGAAAAGATACGAACGGAACGGCCATGTGGCCAATCGCCAGACCCACAATCGCCGCAACATAGAGCGTGAGACGCAGTTTCTGCGAAAGCTGGCTGGCAATCAATCCTCCGGTAATTGCGCCCGTGGCCCAACCAGCTTCGAGAAAGCCAAGTCCACGCGCTCCTGCGTGTAAGACGTCGTTTGCGAGCGCCACGAGCACAACGTTGGCGCTTACAACTCCCGCCATCAAGAGCGAATGCGTCACGCCCAGCGCGCGAACCACCGGCTGCTGGCGCACGTAAGCAAAACCTTCCTTCAAGTCCGCATACATTGCAAGCGAGAGGCCGGCCTCAGCGACTTCCGGATTCTCTCCGGATTCCAGCGCCTCCGCGGTGGCTTCGGTCGCGTCAGAATATTCGCGCGAATGGTGCTGACCTGCGCGCGGAGAAACGTAGCCGCGCCGCACCTGATACAAACAAAATGCCGAGACAAAATACGTTGCTCCATCTATGGCCAAAATTCCGGCGATGCCCGCGCTATCGTAAATGAATCCGACGAACGCGCCCGCGATGAGCATGCCGCTTTGCACGCCAATCAACACGGCGGCGTTCGCGCCCGTGAACTGACTCGGCGGAATAACTTCCTGCACCAGCGCGTTCACGGTGGCCCAATACATTGCCGAGCCGGTACCGGTGATGAGCGTCATAGCGTACAGGTGCCAAAGCTGCAGGTGCCCGTGCCATGCGATGAACGCCGTGGCGAGCACCGCAACGCCGCGCGCAAGATCGAGCAACACGCCGAGGTAGCGGCGGTCGAGCCTGTCAATCAGCACGCCTCCGAGAAAGGGAACCAGCAATCCAGGCAGCGTGACCACGATGACTTGCAGGCTGACCTTTACGGTGGAGTGCGTGGAGGAAATGATGTACCAGCTCACGCCGGCAAAGTTCATGCCGCTGCCGAAGAGCGACACAAACATTGCCAGGAAGAAGTAGCGGAAGCCGCGTTGGGCCCAAATCAGCGTCCAGTCGACTCGTGCGGTGGTGGTTGCGGGGCTTGCCATCGAACCTAGTAGCTTACTATCGTAGGCAGCGCCGGAAAGACGGAGTTGCCGCGAAGTTTACATCTTACGAGTTGGAGATTTTGTGGGCAATGAAGCGAATTGTGTAGTCACGTTCGGAAAGCAGAAGGCGCGAGGGAAAGCCTTGCTGGAGACTTCTGAGCTGATTTTTCGCAGTGAAGATGGCGCGATGCGACTGAAGTTCGACTTTGCCAGCATCAAGTCAGCGGCTGCTGTTGAGGGACAACTCCGCTTGGAAGGCCCAGAAGGAACAGCCGTGTTCGAGCTGGGTGCGAACGCGGCGAAATGGTGCGACAAGATTCTTCATCCAAGACGCGGATTGAAAAATTGGGAATCAAGCCGACTGCGACAGTTTCTCTGATCGGGAACTTCGACGCCGATTTTCTAGTTGAGCTGCGCTCCGCGACGAAAAATATCACCGATGGAAAAGTTGCGCGTGGATCGGTCTGCAACCCTACACCGCACGCTAACTCCTTGCACGCATCGGTGTTAGGATGCCCTCAACGACGACCCGTCCTGGTGCGGAATCGTGCGAGGTTCTTATGCGCGGCACGATGATGGACTTTCCTCTGACCCTTCCCACGCTCCTCGAGCGCGCTGATAAGCTCTTCGCTCGCGTGGAAATCGTCTCCCGCCGTCCCGATCGCACGCTCGTCCGCACCTGCTACGGTGACTTCTATCGCCGCGCTCGCCGCCTCGCCTCGGCTTTAACTAAAATCGGCCTGCGGCCTGGCGACCGCGTCGCCTCCATGATGTGGAATCACGTTGGACACCTCGAGGCTTTCTTTGGTGTTCCCTCTGCGGGCGGAATCCTGCACACGCTAAATTTGCGGCTTCATCCGCACGAAATTGCTGGCATTGCCAATCACGCTGCCGATCGTTTTCTGCTGATCGACGACGTGCTTCTGCCCGTGTTTGAAAAATTCCGCCAAGTTGCGCCCTTTGAGCATGTCATCGTCGTTCCTTATGGCTGTGGCCAAATTCCCGAAGGCTTCCTAAATTATGAGCATTTGCTCGCCGAAGCCGATGACAATTTCCAATATCCCACGATCGACGAGAACGACGGGGCCGCGATGTGCTTCACCTCCGGCACCACCGGTTTTTCCAAAGGCGTTATTTACTCGCACCGCGCAATCGTCCTGCATTCCTTCGCCGAAGCCATGGCGGACTGTTTTGCCATCAGCCATCACGACACAGTCCTTCCCGTCGCCCCGATGTTTCATGCGAACGCGTGGGGCTTGCCGTACACCTGCGTGATGACTGGCGCGCGGCTCATCCTGCCTGGGCCCAATGTGGATGCGGAAAGCGTGCTCGACCTCATCGAGCAGGAACAGGTCACTATCGCCTGTGGCGTTCCTACTGTTTGGCTTGGTGTGCTTTGCGCGCTCGAGAAAAATCCTGGCCGCTGGAAATTTCCGTCGCCAGTTCGCATCGTGATCGGCGGTACCGCGCCGCCCATCGGCCTGATGCGCGCGCTGGATAAACATAACCTGCACATCATGCACCTCTGGGGTATGACGGAGACTACGCCCGTCGCAACCGTCGGCCGGCTCAAACGCCACATGCTGGACTGGAGCGAAGACCAGCGTTACGAAGTGCGCGCCAAACAAGGCTGGCCTGCGCCCTTCGTCGAACTGCGCGTCACGCGTCCCGACGGGCCCGAAGGAAATGAAGTGGAAGCTCCCCGTGACGGAGAAACCCCGGGAGAACTCGAAGTTCGCGGTCCCTGGGTCGCTGCCAGCTACTACAACTCGCCCGACCAATCGCACCGGTGGACCGAGGACGGCTGGTTTAAAACAGGCGACGTCGCCACCATGGACGATGAAGGCTTCATAAAAATCGTCGATCGCGAGAAAGATCTGGTGAAGTCCGGCGGCGAATGGATCAGCTCCGTCGACCTCGAAAACACGCTAATGGGTCATCCCGCGGTAAAGGAAGCGGCAGTCGTAGGCGTGCCGCACCCGAAGTGGCAAGAGCGTCCGCTGGCCGCCGTGGTCCTGAAAGAGGGTGCAACCGCTACGCCCGAGGAGCTACGGGAATTTCTGTCTAAGTCCTTCGCCAAATGGCAGATCCCCGACGCGTTCGTCTTCGTCGCAGAAATCCCGCGTACGTCCGTCGGCAAATTCAAGAAAATCGCCCTGCGCCAACAATTCGCCAACTGGAAATGGGAATAACTGTTAGTCCTTGGCAGTCGGTAGGCCAGCGTCGGTCCAGCCTTTCCAGCCGCCGTCCATCGATTCCACATTGGTGTAGCCCATTTTTTGCAGATTCTCCGCCACCAGTGCGGAACGAAAGCCGCCGCCGCAATACAAAACCAACTTCGCGCCAGCATCAGGAATGCGCTGCTCGATGTCGCGCTCGATGATGCCTCGGCCGAGGTGCACAGCGTTCGGAAGATGCCCTTTGGCCCACTCATTGTCTTCGCGCACATCGATCAGCAAAAACTTCTCGCCTGCGTCCATACGGCGCTTTACGTCCGGAACATTGGTTTCCTTCACGCGCTTTTTTGCGTCTTGCACTAACTTCAGAAATTGTGGTGAATGCGCCATCAGCGCCTCCGTATTCTCGCTAAAAATATTCAGGAAAAGCGTAGCACAGCGGCTCGCCAAGTGCAGACTGCGCGCGCCACGCTATCGTGTGGGAGTCGCTGCAGCGGATTTTTGCTCGCCGCCCTTAGCCGCCATTGCACGCACCAGATTCACCAAATTCCACCGCAACTTTTCCGGCAGTCGGTCGCCTTCGGCCATCATCTTCCCTTTGCCTTTGGTAATGATGTAGAAAATTTCGCCGTCGGTCACGTTCGCCAAGGTCGTAGGCTCTCGCCAATCATTCATGGTCAGCTTCATCGACTCCACCACGTCCCCTTTGCCGTCACCTTTTGCTCCGTGGCACATCGCGCAGTCATACCCAAACACCTTGCGGGCCTCAGCAAGACCCTCCGGGCTGGATTTGACCGGATTTACGCGCGCCGCATCCTCAGGAGAAATTTTGTAGTCGCCCGTCGCTTTGGATTTGTCGGAGTTTTCTTGCGCACCTTGCCCAGCCCAAGTAACGCCAAGACTCGCAAGCATAACCGCACTAAGCAGAAGAAAAGATCGCCTCATACCGCCTCCTTACACACGCATATGCCGAAGGAGAGGTTCGGCTCCATTTGTGGCGGATTCTACGCCCGAGAAAGTTGCAGCGCCAGTAATAAGAAGCCGCTAGTTGCTAAGCGGGGGATTGCGTGGGAGGGTCTTGCCTGGCGCCGCTGTGCAAGCGCCTCGTCGGCTGGCGTCGCCGGATCCTGCTCGGAATCGGCTGGACTCGCGCACGCGCGTGCGCAATCCGTCGACGACCGGTGGAATTGCATTGTGCGCTGCGCCGCGCACCAGAAAAATCATCAGCGCCGCTTCCCCAGGAGCATCCAAGCTCGAGCTGATGCCTACGCCCTGCACTCCCGGCTGGCTCATCAGCTCCTGCGCGTGTGAGGCATGCACCGGTCTTGCTCGTGCCATCTCCGCTTCAGAGATCGGATAGGCCTCCGGTGCCCCGGCTGCGGACTGCTCGAGTTGCGCGCTCGCTTTTGCGGACAGCGCCCCGCGCTGCGCGAACAGCGTGCCTTCGACAATCCGCGTGCGCACACCATCCACCTGCGCCGGAATGCTTGTTCGCGGCTGCCCTGCGGTAACGAAAAACAGAACCGCCGCCTCATGCGGATTGTCTCGGCTCACGCCCACGCCAACCGCCTGCACCTCCGGGTGCGCCAGCAGTTCCGCCGCGTGCGCATCGCGCACGGCCGCGGCCTTCTGCATAGCCTCCTGAGCAACCGTCGTTGTCGCCTGCGTGCTGCTCGCGGAAGCGGGTTTGTTCGGCAGGCTGCACCCGATCACCGCATGCGCACCGCCTCCGACGAACGTCACCGCATTGCCGCCGCTCGCAAAGAAACTCAATACCTGGCTAACGGGATTCCCAACCGTATCGGTGTCTGACCCGGCATACAGTAAAGCGACAGGGTCCGCAGAAGCTTCCGAAACGATCAGCGAGCCAGAATCCCCTTCCGCGCTGAAGCTGCCTCCCGCTACGTCCACCTGATTCGTGTAGTTCACCGTAAACGTGGCGCCCGTACCGCAACCTTTTTGATATTGCACCGCGTTCACGTTCACCGCCACGGCCAACACGGTCGAACACGTCAATCCCGTTGACCTCCCGCTCTTCGCCACCGGCATAGCTAGCGAAGCCGCCACTCCGGAGCCCGCATGCGGCGCTCCCGGCACCGGCACGCCGCTCGCGTCTGCAGTCGCACCCAAATAAAGAATGCTTCCCGCCGGATCAACATTTCCCGGAATTACTTGCGCGATCGCCGCGTCGATCTTCGGCAGCGGTCCATTCTCCAAGTTATAAAACGCGCTGAGGTTCGCCACCGTGCGCGCTCCCGAAGAAGTACACGTCGAAGTATCAATCAAACCGGGCTGAATAATAGGATCGCCGAGCTGCGCAATATCACTGCGCGCGAGGACGTGTGTATTGCTCAGAATAAATTGCGTGCCGCCGCGCGTGACCAGCGAGCCTAGCGTGCCGCCACAACACGTGATCGTATGCGCGGCTGTGTTCATGCTCGAGTCGTTCGCATTCCCTCCGGAAGCTCCAAGCTCGGTTGCGCCAGACTGCGCATTTTCATTTCCCGGCTGAATGGTCACCGTTGCCGAGCCAGAGTCCGCGCTGTTTGCCTGCGAGACCGCAGTCACCGTCGCTGTGGTCGTCACGCTGTTGCCCTTGCCGTCTGATTTTGTCGGAACGCCGCTCGGGGCAACGAATAGACCGCTCGTGGAAATGAACCCGACGGACTGGTTTCCGCCGGCGATTCCGTTGACCTCCCAGTTGACCGCCGTGCTCGGCGACCCGTTCACGGACGCCGTGAATTGTTGCGTGCCGAAATTTGCGACGGTAGCAGCGCTCGGCGATATGCTCACGGAACTTGAAGCCGCCGCCGCAGTCACCGTAACTGTGCCCGATCCAGATTTTGAGCTGTCTTTCTGCGAAGTAGCGGTCACCGCGACCTGCGGAGGATTTGGCACCGTTGCGGGCGCGGCGTAGAGACCTGTGCTCGAGACGGCTCCATTGGCGGCCCCGCCAACGACGCTCCAGGTCACGGCAGTATTCGACGTGCCCATGACTGTCGACGTGAACTGCTGCGTCGTGCTGACAACAACGCTCGCCGTCACGGGAGTAACACCAACCGTAACCGGGGTGTTTTGCGATGTGCTGGCGCAACCCAGCAACAAAGCCGAGACGCAACTTACGCCACTAAGTAATAACGCGCAGCGCATGAAGATCCTACCTGGAGGGCAGGGGGGCCCATTTCAAAACAGGAATCACAAGGTGGACAATACCGACAGCATTTACCCATCGAATTGGACTCCGTAGCCGGCTGAAAAGATGCTTTGGGGCTACCGGCGGACGGTAGCGCTACAGCGGCGGATTCAGCACGGCTCCAGCTCACTCCATATCGCGCCAGTTGGCCCCGATGCAAATTTCTACTTCCAGCGGTACGGAAAGCTTATGCACGTTTTCCATTTCTTCACGCACCAACTTGGCGAGCTCCTTGCTTTCACTCGACGGCGCTTCGAAAAGGAGCTCGTCATGCACTTGCAGAATCATTTTTGCCTCGAACTTTTCCGCAGCCAGGCGCCGGTTAATGGCGATCATCGCCAATTTGATGAGGTCCGCCGCCGTTCCCTGCAGGGGAGAATTCAGCGCCGTGCGTTCCGCGAAACTGCGAATCTGCACTTGCGGCGAAGTGATGTCCGGGATGGGACGAATGCGCCCGAAAAGCGTTTTGGCCACTCCGGTTTGCCGGGCCTCCGCCAGCACATTGTCCAAGTAGTGCTTCACGCCACGATAGCGCTCGAAGTACGCGCTGATGAATTGCGCCGCTTCCTTCTGCGGCACTCCAATCTGCTGCGCCAGGCCAAACGGCGACAAACCGTAAATAATTCCGTAATTGATGGCTTTCGATGCGCGTCGATGCTCGGGCGTCTGCGCCATCGGCCCCACGCCAAAAACTTCCTGCGCTGTGCGCTCGTGAATGTCCTGTCCCGTGCGAAACGCGTCGAGCAGTACAGGGTCATTCGAGAAATGAGCCATAACACGCAGCTCGATTTGCGAGTAGTCCGCCGCGAGCAGAATCATTCCTGGCTCGGCCACAAACGCCGCGCGAATCTGACGCCCTAGCTCTGTCCGGATCGGAATGTTTTGCAAATTAGGGTCTGACGAGCTCAAGCGCCCGGTCGCTGTGCCCGTTTGCGAAAAGCTGGTATGCAGCCGGCCGGTTTTGCGATTGATCAGCTTTGGCAAGGAATCGACGTACGTCGATTTCAATTTCGCAATCTCACGATACTCAATGATCTTTGCAGGCAGCGGATGCTGCGCCGCCAAATCTTCCAGGATGTCGACCGCCGTCGAGCGCACTCGTCCTCGGCCCCGCCGCATCGGCGCCTGCAGGTTCAGCTTGTCAAAAAGAACTTCCGCAAGCTGCGTTGGCGAGTTGACGTTGAACTCGAAGCCCGCCATCCCCCATATTTCTTTCTCCAGCCGCCGCACTTCCTTTTCCATGGCCAGAGACATTGCATCAAGCGCCTTCGGATCCACGCGAATGCCGGCGCGCTCGATATCCGCCAGCACGGCAGCCACGGGCAGATCGATCTCTTCATAAACGCTTCGCAGCTCTTGCGCGTCGATTTGCGCGCGCAACGCAGGCGCCAGGCGATGCAGATAATCTGCGCGCTCCCCGGGAGCGCCGCTAAGCATCGCGTTAAACTGGCGCATCACGACATCCGCAAAGTTGTGATTTGCCGTGGTCGGGCGGAGTAAGTAGGAATAAATCTGCGTAGCGTGTTGTATGTTTTCCGCGCCGCAGCCAAGAATCTGCATCAATTTCGGATCGTGCACAATTTTCGGGCGCTTGGCATCCGCAAGAAACGCTGACAGCTCGCGCAACGCATCGCCGTCGCCGAACCACACGGAGCGGCCCTCACCAGCCTTCGATGAAACTTCCATCGACGCGATGCGTGTCCCGAAGCCCTCGGCTTCACGCTCACCGGTTTCCAAATTCAGCCATACCGACAAAGCCTGTCCGGCAGGAAGCCTGTTCAAGTAATCGCGGAACTCTGCAACCGAACCCAGCTGCGCATAGTCCGTCTTGACCACGGGCTCGGCACTCGCCACCGCGGAGGCGGCCACCACTTCCGATCCCAGCTCGCGTAAAAGGGAATTGAATCCCAATTCACGATATAGCGCCGAAAGGGCGGCGAAATCGGGCTCGCGCCGTTCCAAACTTGGCAAATCCAATTTGACTGGCACCTGTGTCGCCAGCGTCGCGAGTTGTTTGGACATCAGCACCTGCTCGCGTTGCTGCTGCAGCGCCTCGCGATAACGCTTGTTCGAAACTTCCGCGGCATGCTCCAACGCATTTTCCACGCTGCCGTATTTCTGGATCAGCTCGGTCGCGCCTTTTTCACCGATTCCTTTCGCTCCTGGAATGTTGTCGATCGTGTCGCCCATCAGCGACATCACGTCCACAACTTTCTCCGGCGGCACACCGAGAATCTCCTTCACTTTTTCCGCGTCCACGATAACGTCATTCTTAGCGCCGCCGGTCCCGGCGCGCAGCACGCGCACGTTTCCGTCAACCAGCTGCATCATGTCCTTGTCGTTCGTCACCAGCAGGACGTCGAGATTCTCCTTCGCCGCCTTCTGCGCCAGGCACCCGATAACATCGTCCGCCTCATAGCCATCGAGTTCCAATATCGGTAATCGGAGCGCTTCGCAGAGTCGCCGAACGTACGGCAATTGCAGCGACAACTCGTCCGGCATTGGCTGGCGTTTCGCCTTGTACTTCTCAAAGAGCTTGTCGCGAAACGTTGGCTGGCGCGTGTCAAACACGATGGCGACATAGTCCGGCTTATAGTCGTTGAGCAACCGCCGCAGAATCGTGTTGAAGAGAAATGGAACCTTGGTAGGAATGCCTGAAGGCGCGTTCATGCGGTTCATCGGAGCAAAAAACGCCCGGTAAACATACGCCATGGCGTCCACAAGAAACAGTTTTTTGCGAGCCGCCGCGCCCGGCAGCGTCAGATTTCGTTGCGATGAAGCCATCCTATCGAGTATAGCAAAGGGCCGCCGTAGCCCTTCATGCTCAAAGGACGGCTGCGGGCCTGCCCTACTCTTGGCGTAGCGCGCTCACTGGGTCCATCCGGCTTGCCCGACGCGCCGGGAGAAAGCTAGCGAAGAGAGCGGCGAGAACTAGAACCGAAACCATGACCGTGAACGTCAGCGGCTCAGCCGGACGCACGCCAGCCACCAGCCGGCCCAACAGACGCCCCGCTGCCAAGGCCGCAGCGACGCCCAGCACGACACCTACGAAAATCATTCCAAGGCTCTGCCGCAGTACAAGGCCCATAACATCCAGGCTGCGCGCTCCAAGTGCCATGCGCACGCCGAATTCCGGCACGCGCTGTCTGGACAGGTAGGCCAGCACTCCGTAAATACCGATGCACGCCAGCAGCAGTGCAAGGCCGCTGAATACGCCGAACAAAAGCAGAAGAAAGCGTTGCCGCGCCAGCGTGCCGCTGACGATCTGTTCCATCGTGCGAACATCGTAAAGAGCTTGATCGTTCGTCACCCCGCGTACCTCTCGCCTTGCCGCCTCCACTGCATTCAGTGGTGCGACGCTAGTTCTCATGACGAGAGACATCGCGGACGAAGCAAGCCGCAAAAATTGATCGGGACACTGCGCAAAGGGAAAGTACATCTGCTCGCGAATTTTTGCCTGATCGTCCGCATCAAGACCCCAATGGCGTACATGGCCCACAACTCCTATGACCTTTGCTGGTCCAAGAAACTGGACCCACAAGCGGCTGCCAATAGGCTTCCGGTTACCAAACGCACGTTGCGCCAGCGCCTCATCAATCACTACGACCGTCTCGCTGCCGATCCGGTCTTGCTCCTCGAAGAATCGGCCTACTCGTAATGGAATTCCGGTGGCCTTCAGGTAGTCGGGCGTGACCGAAGTCAACAATGAGAGGGTTATTTGATTAGCAGGCGGCATCGCGGGCGTAGTCGAGTAGCCGATTAAGTTTTCATCACTGTCCATGGGGACGAGATCGGTGAGGGCCACGGACTGTACGCCTGGAGTCTGGCGAACGCGATCCAAAAGGTCTCGCCAAGCCCCGCGCATCGTCGCAGGGTTTGCGAGCGCACCAGGTGAGAGCGCTACCCGTGCGGTCAATAGGTTATGGATGTCAACGCCCGGATCGATGGATGACAGCCGCAGGAGCGTGTGCCCCAACAATCCCGCCGCCACGAGCAGCACCACGGCCAAGGCAATTTCGCACACGACAAAGCTACTGTGCAGACGCCGGGAACTCCCCACGACAGTCCGCCCTCCCGCGCGAAGCGCTTGCTCCAACTCGCGAGCCGGGGCGCGCAGGGCCGGCGCCAGTCCAAAAAGCACGCCACTTACCAACGAGGCGACTACCGCAAACAGCAGGACCCGCCAATCGAGGTGGATCTCTTCAGCGCGCGGCAAATCACCTGGCCAGAACGCCACAAAAGGGCGTACGCCAATAGCAGCCAGCAAGACGCCAAGCACCCCGCCGGAAAGCGCCAAGACTGCACTCTCCGTCAGGCATTGCCGCACCAAGCGGCCACGCCCAGCTCCGAGCGCCACGCGCATGGCCAGTTCACGTTCGCGCGAAATCGCGCGCGCCAGCAGCAGACTGGCTACATTTACGCACGCAATCAGCAGCACCAGGCTGACTGCCCCAAGCAGCAGCCATAGCGTCGAGCGGACGTCCCCGACGAGTTGCTGCTGAAGCGGTTGTGCCGTAATGGTGTGACCTTCATTGGACTTTGGGTACCGCTCCGCCAGGTCGCGAGCGATGAGTCTCAGCTCTGCTTGCGCCTTTCCCAGAGTTACCTCCGAGCTCAGCCGTGCCAACAAACGGATCCCAGGGTGTATATCGCGATTTTGCATGATGGGTTCGGTGTTCTGACCGAGCGCGGTGAACACATCGGCGTCTCCCATCAACTCCAGGCCTGAAGGTGCTATCCCGACCACCGTGTAGGGCCTGCCGCTGAAAACCAGTCGGCGCCCGATAGCTCCCGTATCTCCACCAAATCGGTTTTTCCATAAGCGGTAGCTAATGATGACTGCCTGCGATCCCCCTGGGCGGTCCTCTTCCGGGAGAAACGCGCGCCCCCGAAACAAGTTAATCCCTAGGGTGGAAAACAATTTCGATGAGATCTGGCGGCCGGAAACGTACTCGGGTTCTCCGGGTTCACTGATCGTGCCCCCACCATTGCGCATGGCGGCCATAGCCGCCAAAGAGTGGGCTTCGCGCTCGCAATCGAGAAAGTTCAAATAGGAAAATGGGTACACCGTCGCTTGGTCTTGCTCATGCAAAGTCAGCAGGCGCTCGGGCTCTGGATAAGGCAAGGGTTTCAATAGGACGCCGTTGATGACCGCAAACATCACGGTCGTTGCCCCGCTGCCGAGCGCAAGCGTCAAGAGCGCAATGGCCGCAAAGCCCGGCTGCTGTCGAAACGTGCGAACTGCGTAGCGCGCGTCCTGAACGAAGTCTTCCACCCAGCGACTACCCCGCGCATCGCGGCACTTCTCCTTCACCTGTTCTGGACCGCCGAGAGCGAGTCGGGCCTCTCGCCGCGCTTCGCCTTGAGATTGGCCGCGCGCAATCAAATCGCTGGCGTGCTGCTCGAGGTGGAAGTGCAGTTCCTTTTCCAACTGCTCCTCCATTTTCTTTCGCCGCCACAAGCGCTGCCACCAAGTCATTGCGCGCCTCCGTCGGCCATCCCGAGAATCAGGCTGATCGCCTCGATCAACCGCTCCCAGCTCGCGGCCTCCGCTTCAAGCTGTTTCCGCCCTTTTCGTGTGAGGCGATAGAACTTCGCCTCGCGCCCCGTCTCCGTCTCCTTCCAATCCGCGGCCAAAAAATCGCGGTTCTCAAGCCGGTGCAATGCCGGGTAGAGCGATCCTTCCGGAACCTGGACCACGCCGCGCGACACTTGCTCCAGCCGTTGCGCGATGGCGTACCCGTGGACAGGGCCGAGCGCGATGATTTTCAAGATCAAGAGGTCCAGCGTGCCTTGGGGCAGGTCGGATTTGGGCGGCGTCATTGTTATACCTCGAGCTTCTACATATTAAACCGATGACCCGTAGAAGTACAAGGTGTCCCTCCGCTTGACCGCCTTCAAGCCATGAACCGAGGACGTAGCTGACCAGATAAGGCTGGCCGGCTGACACAAAAAAAGAGGGGCGCGGAATGCGCCCCTCGAAACGACTGGCTCGCGATTATTGCTACTTGCCGCTCGGTGCGGCAGACGCGCTCTGCGGCTGCACCGTCAACAGCAAGCGCGTGCCTCCGTCGAGACGGATATTTTTGTCGGTGGAGGTCAGCACAGTTCCTTCACCGTTGCTACTAGCGCTCAGGCGCACTCCTTCCAAGCCGTACACACCTCGCGCATTTGCCGGCAGCGGTCCGGAATTATTTGCTTCGCTGCCCCCAGCCCCGTTGGGATCGGTTCCGTTCGGATTAGTGCCGTTTGAGTTGCTACCCGGATATGGTTGAGTCGGCGGCGTTCCCTCCGGCCGCGCGCCGCGGCTTCCGGACATGCTCGGATTATTGCTCGGCGCTCCCGGCGCAGCCGCAGGTTGCGCGTCGTAGCCTCCATAGCTGGATGTCTCTCGTGCCGGCGCCGCAACCGCTTGAATGACAACGTTATTCAGCGGAAGTTCCTGGCCGCCCTTCAGCATTGCCTTGTCAAACTGAATCGCCAGCATTGATTCGCCCTGGCCGTTTGATCGCGCAGAGGCCTTCGTGACATGCCCGACGAGCTTCGTTCCCTTCGGCAGGATCGTCCTGCCATCCGTGGATTTTACCGCCTCCATCGTATGCGCAGTGATTTGCTCGCCAGGTTTCGCCTTTTTCGAGTCAATGGAAGAGTTAAGCGCGGCATTAATCGCCGTGCCGCCAGCCAGCGATGCCTCGCTGCTTACGTTTTCTGAAGGAGGCGAAGATTGCGCCGCTGCGCCAGTCGCGCAAAGTCCTGCGACAGCAAGAGCTGTCATAAAAGCTTTCATGGAAACCTCCTCAAGCTTTCAAATCGTCTGGAGGCTGGGTTTTTAGCTGGAGCGCGCCGGGATTAAGGGTTGGGAGAAATATCGTTCAGGTCCACTGGCGTTGCCTCAAGATCCCCATTCGGAGGCGGCTGCACAACCAGAAGCAAGCGCGTGCCACTCTGCAGATGCATTTGCTTCTTCGCCGAAAGCAAAACCGTCCCGTGCGACCCTTCCGACGTCGGCGTGTACACCTTCACATCCGGCCGCCCAAACGCACCCTTGCTGTCCGGGGTGAACAGCCCGTTGGAGTCGAGTTCCCCCTCTGCGGTAGGCGCGGCATAAAGTGGCGCACGCAATTTACTGCGCGGACTGTCGTAAACGATCGAGGAAACGATCAGCGCGCCATCATTTGTTGGCTCGACCGAAGTTGGCTCAACTCCCGGTGCCAACGGCTCAGCCGGCGAATTAAGCGCAGCGGACGTTCCCGCCTCTTTGCTGGCCTCTGTATCAGACTGGGTCGGCACCGAACCCACGGCCAGCGCCTGAATCCCGGCGTTGAGGATGACTTCCTGTCCGTCCTTCAGCACCGCCTTGTCGAACTGCACGAACAGCGCTGAGCCAGCGCGCCCCCGCCCCCCCGAGCTCGCACGCACGATATGCCCAATGATCTTAGTTCCCTTGGGGAAAACAACCGAACGCTGGTAGGCGACGTCTTCCGCTGTCTCTGCGGTCACCAGGTCTCCGGGCCGCGCCTTCCTCGTATCAAGCTCATCCGTAAGAACCGCGTTGAAAGCCGTCCCGATGCACAACGGAGCGGTGACCGGCGCAGGAGGCGCTTGCTCCTTGGTCACCTTCTTAACCGCCAAATCCAATTCAGGCCCCTGTGCCGCACCGGCTTTAGGAATCAGGAGCGCGCTCGCCATCAGCATGGTAACTGCAAACTTCGTCATGACGCGCCACCTTCTCGATCTGTCCAGAAGAACAGGCAGGACTGGTATTTAGGAGCAATGCACGACGGCAGCCAAACCTAAGTCTAGCGTTTTAAGGAGGTTAGCTACGAAAGGTGCGCGCAGCCACTATCCAAAAAGAGGTCATAGTACTTCAAATCTGCAAGCCCCTAGTATCGCCGCATGAGCGCCGGGTTAGCCTTCTAAACTATTGTGAGTAGAGGCCCTTAGGAGCCTGGGCCTCAAACAACGCCGAGCTGCTTGCCGACTTCCGCAAGAATATCCGCCGCCTTCAAAAGTTGCTCGCGTTTGTGCGTAGCGCTGACAATCGCCCGCAGCCGCGCCTTGCCCTCCGCCACCGTGGGGTACCCAACCGCCGGCGCGTACACACCAGCGTCAAACAGTTTCCTCGAAAACTCAAACGCCTTAGCCGCATCTCCCACATGGATCGGAATGATAGGCGTCTCGCTAGCCTTAAATTGAAATCCGCGCTTCTTCAGCTCGCGCTTGAAAACCTTCGTATTCGCCCACAATTTCTTCACCAGCCGCTCGCCCTCCGGCGAATCCAGCAGCGTAAACGCCGCCTGGCAAGCCGCCGCCGTCGCTGGCGGGTGCGAAGTCGAAAATAAAAACGGCCGCGCCCGCAAATACAAAAACTCAATCAAATCCCGCGATCCGCAAACATACCCCCCCATCGCTCCAATCGCCTTGCTCAGCGTTCCGACCTGAATATGCACTCGCCCATGGCAATTCAAATGGTCAACCGTTCCCCGCCCATTGCGCCCCAGCACCCCCGACGCATGCGCATCGTCTACCATCATGATGCAATTATATTTTTCCGCTAGGTCGCACAACGCCGGCAGCGGCGCTATGTCGCCGTCCATCGAAAAGACACCGTCCGTAATAATCAGCTTATGCCCGCTCCAATTAGCGTTCTCCTGCAGGATCCGCTCGCAATCCGCCACATCCTTGTGCTTGAAAACTTTGATCATCGCTTTCGAAAGCCGCGCGCCATCGATAATCGACGCATGGTTCAGCTCGTCCGAAATAATCAGGTCCTCTTTGCCCAATACCGCCGAAACCGTCCCCGCATTCGCCGTGAATCCAGATTGAAACACCACGCAAGCTTCCACATTCTTAAATCGCGCAATCTGCTCTTCCAAATCCATGTGGATTTTCATCGTTCCGGCAATCGTTCGAACCGCGCCCGCGCCCACGCCATACTTCCGCACCGCCTCAATCGACGCCTTGCGCAGCGTCTTGTGCGTAGTCAGCCCCAGGTAATTGTTCGAAGCCAGGTTGATGACTTCCCGCCCATCAATGACGCAAACCGGCTTCTGCCCCCCCTCCACCACGCGCAACTTCGGCGCCGTCCCCTTAGCCCGCAATTCCGCCAACTGGTCGCTAACGTACTGCAACGGACTCTGCCCAACCAACTGTGTCGCCGTCTCTGACATTTTTTTCTCCTCGTGTAACGCGACAACCTTCGCCCGATCAGTCACCCCGTGATTCTGAGCGCAGCGAAGCACCACAAATGGAACCTGGCTGGGGGAAAACTCAACTAAACCGGTGTTACGCTTGCACTCTTGAACTCTTCACCTCTGAATTCCATCGGGATACATCAAAATCTTCCCCGCCAACCCGCCCTGCAGCAGCGCAAACGCATTCTCAAACTTTTCCATCGGCGTGCGCTCTCCAAACAGCGGCTCCAGATTTAGCCGTCCCGCCTTCAAGAGCGCCGTCATCTGCACCCAAGTTCCATACATCCGCCGTCCATAAATTCCTTGCACGGTTGCGCCCTTGAAAATCACATCGTTTACCAAATCCAGCGGCACCGACTCCGTAGGAATCCCCAGCAGCGAAGCGCGTCCTCCCGCCCGCAGCGCACGAAATCCCTGCTGAATCGCCGCCGGATTCCCAGACATTTCCAGTAGCACATCCACGCCCGTCCCACTCGTCTCCGCTTTAATCCGCGCCACTGAATCCTCAGTCGCCGGATTCACCACCACGTCCGCGCCCATTTTTTTCGCCATCGCCCGCCGCTGCTCGTTTGTCTCCGTCGCAAACACCGTCGAGCTTCCGCAAGCCTTCGCCACAGCAATCGCCATCAACCCAATCGGCCCGCAGCCCGTCACCAAAACGGTCCGCCCAGCAATTTCGCCCGCCAGCACCGTATGCACCGCGTTCCCCAGCGGATCGAGTATCGCCCCGTAATGTTCCGGAATCGCCGGGTCCAGCTTCCAAATATTCGACGCCGGAATTTTCACAAACTCCGCAAACGCGCCGTCCTGATCAATCCCAATAATCCGCAAATTCTGGCAGATGTGAGCTTCGCCCAGCCGGCACTGGTGGCAGTGTCCGCAACTGACGTGCATCTCCGCGCTGACAAAATCCCCCCCCTTCACCGCCGCCACTTCGTCGCCAGCCCGCTCCACCACCCCGCAAAACTCATGCCCCAAAGTTACCGGCGGCTTGATGCGTCCCTGCGACCAGCGATCCCACCCATAAATGTGCAGATCGGTCCCGCAAATCGAAGCGGTGCGGACACGCACCAACACATCCGTAGGTCCAATCGACGGCACCGGCGCATTTTCAAAGGAAAGGCCCCGCGCAGGCTGCATCTTGCGCAAAGCTTTCATCGTGGATGGCATTAAAAGCGGGCTCCTAGTAGGCCAATCGCGATACTAGCACACGCCAACCGTAGGGGCGCAGCCCGCCTGCAGCAGGCAGGCACGCCGCGCCCCAGCTTGGCGAAATCCTAAGCATCGCGCGAGGCGGCGATTTTTCGACGCCTTCTATCCCGACAACTCTTCCAGCGTCACCCGATTCGTCCGCGGCCCCATCACCGCGATAATCACCGCAACTCCCGTCATCGCCGCCGCCAGCAGCGCAAACACCGCCGGCACGCCATGCGCCAGCACCGCTCCAATCAGCAACGAAGTAAAAGCCGCGCTCAGCCGGCTCCAGCTATACGTAAATCCCACGCCCGTCGCGCGGATCCGCGTAGGAAACAGCTCCGCCTGAAACGCGTGAAACGCCGCGGAGAACCAATAATTGCAAAGCGTCAGCAGCGCTCCGAACGTAACCACCGCCGCCGGTGTGCTCGCACTCCCAAATCCCAATCCAAACGCCGCCACTAACAACGCCAGCACCACGATCGTCCACTTCCGTTCCAGCCGGTCCGAAGTCCACGCGCATAAGATCGGCCCCACTGGCGAGACCAGCGCAATCAGCATCGTGTACTCGAGCGAATGCAGCAGCGAAAAGCCGCGCTTCAGCAAAAAAGTGGGCGCCCAATTCGCAAATCCGTAAAAACCGATCGTCTGCAGCAGCTGAAACAGAATCAGCATCACCGTGCGCCGCAGATACGGCGGCCGCCACAGCTCCGCAAACGTCCCGCGCTCTTGTGAGGGCCGTACTGGTTCCTGTACCGCGATCGCAGGCTGGGCAGCCGCTCCCGAAAGCGACTCCGCTTCCAGTGCGCGCATCACCTCATCCGCTTCCGCGGTTAGCCCGCAGCTCTCCAGCCATCGCGGCGATTCCGGCAGCCGTCGCCGAAACCACCATGTCAGCAACGCCCCGCTCGCGCCTATCACCATCACCCAGCGCCATCCCGCCATTAGAAAATGCGTAGGCACCAGTAGGCGCGACAATATCGCCGCCACCGGCACGGCCGTGAATCCCGCCACCTGCGTGATCGCAACGTATCTTCCTCGCGCGTGACTCGGCACCAATTCCGTCACGTACGTGCCAATCACCACAATCTCCGCGCCAATGCCCAGGCCCGCGAAAAATCTCATCGCAATCAGCCAGCCCGCCGAAGGCGCAAACGCTCCCGCCAGCGTGAACACCGAATAAATCAGCAACAACGTGATGAACGAAATCCGCCGCCCCCATCGGTCGCTGCCCATTCCAAAGAAAATCGTGCCGAAGAACATTCCCAGAAATCCGGAAGCCACAAAAAAACTGAATTGTTTTAGAGAAAGAAACCCGGACTGCTGCACCGCTGCCCCGCTGCCCCGATGTAGGCCACCACAAAGATGTCGTAAAGATCGAAGAAAGTCCCCAGCGAAACGAGCGTAATGAATCGCCGATGAAATTTTCCCAGCGGCAGCCGCTCAATCCGCGCCGCTATTGGAGAAGTAACACTTTCCACGATCGGCGCGGTCACATGTATTCCATTCCTACTTCGCCCGCTCCACAACCCCGATCTTCTCCAACGCCTGCAAATATTCCGTCACCATTTCCAAAGGCACCGGCCCATATTCCGCCGACACCGCATCTCGAATCGCCTGCGCGTTCCGTTTCCCATCCGCGAAATTCAGCACTTCATACGCGTACTCTTCCCCGCCACCCCATAATCCTTCGTAACTCAGCAGTTTCGGCGTAGCAAGTCCAGCTGCCTTCGCGTGCTCCGTGAAATAGTCGTACCCAAACACGGCCAGCGGGCCTTTCGGCTCCGCTTTCCGCCTGTAAAGTTCCGCACGTTCTGGCACGCGGCCTGGCGGTCTCTCGCACCCTATCGCCGCTTCCGTCAGAATGCTCGCCAGCGATTGAGCCGTGAACTTCTTCGTGGAATCTGCCGCCGCCTTTTCGTAAGCAATCCGCTCGTCATAATCGATGCACACATCATCAAATTCCAACTTCCACACGCGCGAGTCCGCTTGCGACTTCCGCAGCTCATTTCCCTGCAAAATCGGGGTCCTCAGCCACACCTCTTGCCTTCCTAGTGTGGCCAGAAAATACCCGCTCGCCGCCCCAATGAACGCCGCACGTTTGAGCTTCGTCGTATCAATATTCGCCGCGCTATCGAAATTCGTGTGAATGTACCGGTCCGGCCAATCGTTCAGATAAATCGCTGGGATACCAAATGACGAATCCTGATAAACGTCATGATCGCTTCCCATTGTGTAAGCACTGAATTGCGCCTGCAGCGGCTCCTTGCCGCCCTCAGGCGCAACCATCGGATAGTCGGCGGTCCCCGTCGCGGCAAACTTGTAGGACTCCTCGTTTACGAATTCGGCAAAAGTCCACGCCACGTCGTGCACAAAGCTAGGCAAGCTCCGCGGCCCGCGTG
>Ga0073928_10002161_pt1 | contig 34900 bp, 28 predicted proteins | sample PaiPotPPA55metaG_FD_76969 | JGI IMG/M metagenome (GOLD analysis project Ga0073928, IMG submission 76969) | Iron sulfur acid spring bacterial and archeal communities from Banff, Canada, to study Microbial Dark Matter (Phase II) - Paint Pots PPA... ... | reverse complement strand
TTGCAATCTCAAACAATACCGAAGGATCGCAACCCGATACGACAAAACAGATCAGAGCTTCAAAGCCATGATCAACCTCGCCGTCACAGTCATGGAGTTGAAATGAATGTCAACAGGCCCTAAAGCACTAATGTGTCTTCGTTCGTTCGGGAGATCAAAACCATGCCTCCTGCCGCACGCTTGACCGACCAACATGTTTGCCCCGCCGTTACCGGAGTCGTTCCGCATGTCGGCGGACCGATTGTCTCGCCCGGCTGCCCGACGGTCTTGATCGGCAGCCTGCCTGCCGCGCGTGTCACCGATATCGCCACCTGCGTCGGCCCGCCGGATGTGATCGTCATGGGCTCCACTTCGGTCTTCATCGGTGGCCTGATGGCCGCGCGCATAGGCGATCCGACCGCGCATGGGGGCGTGATCGTCTCGGGATTGCCGACAGTGCTGATCGGCGGGTAAGGACTGCAAGCGCAGCCGGGGAATCGTGGACATGGTCGTCAAGAACTTGGGACCGCTCATTCTTGCATCGCTCTTGCTTGTCCCATGGCCGCTCGCTTTCGCAAATGACAGCGCCGTCGAACTGGCTGTCGGCGGCGTGACGTTCACGCAGTCCCAAGACGTGTCCATGGAAGAAGAAGTTTTGACGATCACGCCGGAGATCGTGACCGTCCGTTACCGTTTCCTCAATCAGACGCAGGCGCCAGTGACATTGACCGTCGGCTTTCCGCTGCCGGAGCTCGATCTTTCGGAGCAGGATGTCTTGTATGCGATTCCAGGCAGCGATCCGGTGAATTTTGTCGATTTCAAAACCAAGGTGGATGGCAAGGCGATCAAGTTCGATGTCGTGCAGAAGGCACGACTCGGCGCCAAGGATGTCACTGCCGCCATTCGCGGCGCCGGTCTCCCGATCCTGTTGTTCGGGGCCGACGTGCAGGCACGCATCGCCGCGTTGACGCCGGACGTGCATGACGGATTGATCAAGGATGGTCTACTCATTCCGGCAGGCTCCAACGAGAAGGGCGAACAGATTTTTGGACCGGCCTGGTCGGTCTTGACATATTTCACGCGAAAACAAGTGTTTCCCGCTGGGCAAACGGTGACGGTGGAGCATCGCTACAAGACAAGCTTGGGCGCGAGCCAAGACACAATCCTGCGCAAGGCATTGCGCAACAGCGATGGAATGGCTGAGATGCTCGATCGCTATCGCAAGGACTATTGTCTTCCCGATGACTTTTTTGGAGGCCTGGACAAGCTTGCTGGCGGCGATCCGGCGAATAACGCCGGGTTGCAAGAGCGCCGCATTGATTATGTGCTCAAGACAGGCGCGAACTGGGCCGGGCCGATCAAGAGCTTTCGCCTCGTCGTCGACAAGGGCCGGGTGGATCGGCTGGTTAGCTTCTGCTTCGATAATGTAAAGAAAATTTCCCCGACCGCTTTCGAGGCGAGTTTAGAAAATTTTGTGCCGACGCGGGATTTGAAGATCTTGCTGATCGGAAAGTATTGAATGGGAAGGACCAGTTCACATTCGCTGTTTATTTTAGTATATACCATCGCCTTGCGGACCGGGATAGTTCGGGAAGCAAGAGTCGATCCTAACAGAATTGATTCCTCAGCAATGGGTTGGTTTGGTCGGCGTAGTGCTCGAAATTTAGCGTCAACCGACGGTTCCGGCTAAGCCATGCGAACGTTCGTTCCACGATCCATCGCTTCGGCAAGACGCGAAATTCTTATCCTTATGGAAGAAAAAAAATGAGTGGCTGACATGGCAGAAAAAATGAGTGGTCAACGTATTATTTTTGAGGCGGAAGTCCGTCGCTCCCAAGTGCAAGAGTTTTCGACAAATGATTGGGTGACAGCCATCGAGAATCTCAGTGCCCTCTCGATGTGGGAGATGCTGCGGGCATTGGCCGGTTTGTCACAGTCGAAGCGCGATGAGGTCGTCACACAGGCTAGAACCATTCTCGAAGTCAGGCGAGGGTGGAAAGGAGCTAGTGACCGCATCCAGTGGGCGGCGGACATAGTTAATAATCTGCGGTTCAAACCCCCGCCTCCCGGGCTGTTCCAAACGCCACCAGATCATGCGGAGCCTACAGAAGTAACTGACGCGAAGGTTTTCTTGGAGGAGCGGCGGTCCGGCAAGCGGTCAGAGTTGATCACTGTCGAGCAGCCTAGCATGGCCCTTAATGCAGCCCATATTTTTGTTCGTCTTCACATGCGGTACACCCTAAGCATTCCGCCGATTACGACGGCGCAACAGATGATAGATTTTGTGAAAGCGAAGGGCAGACTGAAGCACTTGGTAATTAATTGCCATGGTTACGTGGACCATAGTAGCGGTGCAACAACTCTAGCGATCGGTACGCATTTCGACTCCAGTAACGTCGGGCTGTTCACTCAATTGAAGGGATACGTCGATGTCTTCTGGATTGCTGGCTGCCTCGCTGCGGGTTCTAAACCTGGGTCAGACGATTGCAGAGCGAGGGCGCAAAACGCTGAATGCTTTGTTGTAGCTCCAGCCTTCCTTATGGCGGGGGCCGAGCGGGGATTTGCCGATGGGCAGAATGGACATGAATAGACGATTCATGCCGGTAGTTTTCGACAGGGGCGGCGGTCTCGTCGCGTGGGATGATTTTCTCAAGATGGGGAAAACGCTACATTTTACGGTGTCGTAAAGGGGGTGAACCGGCCCTACCAATCGATCGTCGGCAGCAACTTCGATGCAGGTTGACGCAGAGCACTGGAATCCAACTCGTTGTTGAAGTATACTTTAAATCGGTGGGCCCCGTCTAAAACCGGTCGAGCGATAGGAATCGTATTTTGAAACATTGGGTCAAGCGTCATGAAAAAGCTGTTGCAAAGCTCCTGTTTGCGTCGTTCTGGAGGGTTGATTACTTGCTCTGCTGCCGCGAGTTTACTCCTTACCGCGGCCATCGCTCCGGTCTTGGCCGATATGTGTTCAGGACCGCTCGCAGCATTCAATCAAGCCGTGGATGACGCCCAATATCAGGTGGCCCAACTGCAAATCGACCAGATGGCTGGCGATACAACATGTGAAGGTTATTTGATTCCGGCGCAACGCCGGCTTGCGGCTTCCCGTTTGGCGTCGGCGCAAAAGCTCATGACGCAAAACCGCCCCCTCGGTGAATACATAAATTTACTTATCGATTCCGATCGGCCGGGGGTGGTCTGGCAGTCTGCGGCGACAATTGCCGAGGTCCGCTTCGGCCAGCGTCAATTCGCCGAGGCGGCGCGAAGCTTTGATCGCGCAATTGAGATCGTGAAGAACGAGACCTTGACGCCAAGCGCTCCGACTCGGCCGGAAATCGAAGGTTTGCTCTCACGCGGGGCTCAAGCCCGCCTCCTCGCCGCCAATGTCCAGCGCGGCGCGGATAGTGGCGGTTTCGTCGCGACGACGGTCCGCGACGGTCGCCTGGGCGGGATTTTTTCAGCCCGGGTGCGGGGCGTCGTCCCGCGTGTGGTTCCAATGCCGATCACGTTCGATTATCGATCCGCGAACCTTACGCCCGAAGGCGAGCAGGCGGCAATGGAACTCGCCCGCGCGATTAGGGAACAGCAACCCGCGCATGTTACTCTTGTCGGGCATACTGATGTTCGTGGCGGGCGTGACTACAACATGAGGCTCTCCCTTGAACGGGCGCAAGTGGTCGCTGGCTTCCTTAGGCAGCAGAGCATAGACGTGCCGATCGAGGCGAACGGCGTTGGCGCAGACGAGCCCCTGCATCTGAGCGACACGGCCGGCATCGACCAAGAGGACATCTACGCGCTAAACCGGCGCGTTGAATGGCGGCGTGAATAAAATATAGGTAAAGCTCATGTTGCAGGATTTCCACCCGTGGCGCCTCGCCTGCCTTTGCGTAGTTTGTGTCATCCTCTTCGTTACGATTGCACGCGCCGAACCAAGGCCGCCGGTCCCCGTCGAGAATGCCAGCGACATCCATGCTCTTATCATTGGCATCGACTCATATCATCACGTCACACCTCTCAAAGGTGCGGACGCGGATGCTCGTGATATAGAAACTTCATTGCGCCAGATCGGGGTCGCGGACATCATCTTACTTCTCGACGAAGAGGCAGACCGCGAGTCCATATTGCGTGCCGCCGATAGCCTCCGTTCCCGGCTTCGGCCGGGGGACCTCGTCATTTTGTCGATCGCGGGCCACGGCGCGCAAGAGCCTGAACGATTCAAGGGATCGGAACAAGACGGCAAAGACACGGTGTTCCTGCTCGCTGGCTTCGACACGGCCGGCGATGGAACGAAGCAACGCATTGTTGATAAGGAATTCAATCATCTTATCAAAACTTTCGAGTCGGCCGGCGCTCGCGTACTGTTTGTGGCGGATACGTGTTCGGGCGGCGGCTTGGCGCGCGAGGTCGATCCCAGAGCCGCCGAAATGAGCTATCGCTCGGTGCCGGCCTACAAGGTCACCGGCGACGAACTGAAGCCGATTACGACGCCTGCGGATGCCTTTGCGACCGTGCTTAATTTCGACAGGACCATCTTTCTCGCGGCTGCGGACAGGAACAGCAAGGCCCCTGAAATCAAGGTGCCCGGCATAGACGGCTATCGCGGCGCGCTAAGCTATGCTCTCGCGCGCGCCCTGGACGGCGCGGCCGATACCGACGGCGATGGCAACATCACGATCAAGGAATTGTTCGATTACGTTCACCAGGTCACATATCAGCTATCGGATCAACGTCAGAACATTGTTTCAGCGACCGCACCAAATCTTGACGCCGCCACCGAACCGATCATATCTCGCTCGGTCACTATCTTGAATCCACCGGCCCCAAGCTCCAAGCAACCTGCCGCGCCGCAACACCGCAATTCGGCGCAAGCATGGGGGATCTCGCTGCCTCTCTCTCCTGTGCGTATCGCGGCCCTCGACAATAATAACGCCCGTTTGACGGGGTTGACGCCTTTGGAAACAAAATATGAGACGGTGCTGTCGACCCAGTACCCGGAATTGATATGGGATGCGCAATCTGGTGATGTTATTTCCGGCGGCGATGTCGTCGCGCGCGGGATCGACAAAGCCGATCTCCCAGCGATTATCGATCGCGCCGCAACTGTGCGCGCCTTGAAGCAGATTGCCGCGCGATCGGTGCAGTCGATCAGGCTCATTCCGGACGCAAAACTGCACCATGGCGGCACACAGGTGGAAGTGGAAGTCGACCAATTAGAAGATCGCGCACTCTCGCTGTTCAACATCGCAGGTGATGGCACTGTTCAACTACTCTATCCTCACAACGACTCTGATGCGCGCGTGTTTGACAGGTCGAAATACCGGATACCAATTTACGTCCTCGGGCCTTACGGTGCCGACCAGATCGTCGCGGTTACAACGCCCCATTACATGAGCGATCTCGAACTGGCGTTGAGAAAACTCGACAAGCGGAGAACTTCGGGGCAGATCATAAAGCTTTTGTCACGTTACGCTGAAGATGGAATGAGACTGGGTACGATCGGTGTCTTCACGGCGCCTTGACCGAATAAAAGCACGGCCCGGCCGTGAATATGTGGCGGTTCGTGCCATCGCCACGTCTTTTGCGATGGCCGCGAGCCTGTTGGTCAATGAAGTTCAAGGGCAAAGCCTCACCCGGCGAGTGACTGTGATTAGTAGCGCTCCGGCGGTTCAACCGAAGGTGAATAATTCGGTCGGCCTCAACATCGAAATTATGCCGGAGGCAGAGGTCAAAATTGGCGCTAGAATCTTTTTCAAGGTGAGCACGAAAAAATCAGGATATCTCATTCTCGTTGATGTCGACGCATCGGGCAAAGTCACCCAGATTTATCCGAACCTTCATTCAATGACGATTCCCCATGGGGCGGCCGAAAACACAAACCTCCTGAAATCCGGCGGAGACGTGTCAATTCCCGACCCAAACAACGCCTTCGCGCATTTCGAATATGTCGCCGAACCGCCACTGGGCAAAGGTATGATCATTGCTCTTCTCAGCGCCAAGCCGGTCCATGTCGTCGATCTTCCAGATGTCCCGCCGGATTTACTTCTGAGCGGCGAGGCGGTGAATTTTCTCTATGACGCCGCCTCCGCTCTCCGCATAGCTCCGCATGAAGCGAACGTGCCATTGGCCGATCCGCAATGGTCCTTTGCGGCGAAGCTCTATTCGATTGAAAACTGAAATTCATGCTTTGTGCGACGCCTACGCGCCTGCCAGTCACGATCGAAAGCGGCCGCCATGCCGAATGTTTACGATCTCGTCCGCTATCCAAACTGGCCGGACTCTGAAACGCATCCGGTGAACCTCGGTGCTTTCGCGGCCTTGTTTGGCCGAAGCTTCGCGCCTTTTCATGCGTGCCGTGTGCTCGAAATTGGCTGCGGCAAGGGCGTTAATCTGATGAGCATGGCGCTTGGCGCGCCAGCGTCTGAGTTTGTTGGAATCGATCTCGCCGAGGCGCTGATCGCGCAGGGCCGCGCAACGGCGCAAGCATCGGGCCTCGCCAATGTCAAGCTTCGAGTGCAAGATATCATGCAAGCCGGTGTCGCGCTCGGAGAGTTCGACTATATCATCGCGCACGGCGTTTATGCCTGGGTTCCGGCGCCGGTGCGTGCGGCTTTGATGCGTCTTGTTGGGAAGGGCCTACGTCCGGACGGGCTCGCCTTCATCAGTTACAATGTTTATCCCGGCTGCCGCATGCGTCAGGTCTTGCGCGATCTCCTGCTCGACGGGACACGCGGCCTCGATAATCCTGACGAAAAACTCTGCGCGGCGCGCGCGGTTCTCAACCATCAAATCGAATTCTGGTCGGAAGCCGATCCATTTCAGAAAGGTTTGATCGACGAGGCGCGAGACATGTTGAAACGGCCGCCGGAGGTGCTTTTCCACGACGAGCTCGGCGCGATCTACGAGCCGCAGAGTCTGCGCGATGTGATAGAAGCGGCACGCGCCGAAAACCTCGACTATCTCGGCGACGCCAAGGCGGATCTCAGCGCGGAAGCCCTGTTGCAATGGCGCGGAAATCGCCACGCGCGATCCATATTTCGCGGATTTTCTCACCCGGCTCGGCGCGGCCTTTCCATCGAGCATTTTGCTCGATGACATCGAAAGCCATCCTGATCTCGCCGAGGCTTTGCTGCGCCTTTTCGTGGCAAGGATCGTGAGCTTCATCACCGAGCCATTACGCTTTAGCGTGACTCCCGGCGAGCACCCGGTTGCGAGTCCATTGGCGCGCGTCCAGGCGGCGCAAGGCGAAACATTTCTTGCCTCGCTCCGCCACAAGCCGGTTAGGATGGGAGATGCGGCAAGCCGCGCCTTCGTAACTCTCATGGACGGAAGCCGCACCCGCGCCGAACTCGCACAGGAGATGGCGAAGCGAACCGGCGTCGCCGAAGACATCGCAGCGGCACGTGTCCCGGCGGCGCTCGCGGAAATGGCGAAGCTCGGATTGATGATGGGGTGAGCGCCCTGCAAGCGGGCCGCGCTTCGAGATGAGCCGAGGCGACCTGGATTCTTGCCGAGGATGTGCACATTCCCGCATCGCGGGTAACATATGCGTGGTAACCTTTCGAAAATTCTGTTTCGGATTACCGGTATGGCCGCTCCTATGGTGACCCCTCCGAGATTGAGGAAGCTTCGTCAGGTCTTCTTCTCCAACAGTTGTCCATGAGGACTTCCTGCACTGCTTAAGCTACCCGGGATCGGCGGGGCTACGATTGCGATTAATTTTAGCACATCTTCGCCGACAGCTAAATGTCCATGCCGATTCATCGAAGTATAAGAGTTATCGGCGTAGAATCTTATTGCGAAAGCGGAGACCCACTCACCCGGGACTTGTTCCGACGCCCAGAAAAAAGGTATTATGTATTCTCCGGCAGACGTCGTTGCGCCGCTAGGAACCCACGCCGTTAGCTCGGCGTTTCCACCGATTTTCAAAGCGCCGCCCTCCGCGTTTTGAACCCAATTGAGATCGACCCGGACGCCGGATATTGGTGACCCATCGTCAGGGTTGGTCACTCGACCATATATAACTCCGGTACAATTACCCATGACATGTCCCCTTCTGACTGGCTCCAGGAGCCGTTTCAATGATCGGCCCCCCATCGTATAGCGGCGCGGGCGGCACCAACCTATCCTATCGCGCCTCACGTTAGAGACACACTTAAAGCCAACAATAAGCCGCGGCTTCCGTGTGCATGCACATGATCGGGCACAATCACCTCGCCCGCGCCTCGTCGAGTTCACAGCTTCTTTCCTCGATGACATCGGTGTTTACGAGTTCTGGAATTGTGCGTGCGACTGCATCCCTTTGCATGCCGAGAAAGATTTCCGGATTGGATAATTGTTGGCTTGGGCGACGCCACACGTCTTTGTCCACCCGCAGGTTCTCGTCGATCGCTTCCGACCAACGGTCCATATCTGAGTAGTCGATGTCGTGGTTCGCGCTTTTCGGCGTTGGCACAAAAATCCACCCTTCATTATGTTCCCGCCGTTCATAATAGGCTTCGAACCCTCGATCGAAACTTTGCAAGGACAAGTCCCTGAATCGGAAGATCGCATCGCTCAGCATATTCACCTCCAGTCGTCGTTCGCCTGGCTGGCGATTGATTGTCGTCCTAAACAAGTCGAGGGCCGGCGCAATCAACCCCTCTTCCAAAAGGTTGTCAGAATAGTTCACGGCCTTTCCGACGAAATCGGTCCGCGCTTGCGGAGCCACCATGATGGCACGGAACTTAGGGAAGTTCCGGCTGACATGCATTTGGTCGGTCCTCATGCTGTCGAGGAGGATGGTACACATTGCTTGATGCGCTGCCGGAACCTCGATTTTTCCTCTAAAATCCTGAAGCCTGGCACCACAAGACGAAACGACGGCCTCCCAGCGGATTAGCCCGCGTGATTTCAGATAAACGCAATGATGCAGAATTTCAGCCATGGTCCCGGTTCTGCCGCGAGCATGTTTTTCGACAGAAAGGATATCGAATGGAACCGGGCCACGCTCCCTTTCGATCCAAACCGGCTCGGTCTGGCGCCCCCCTGCGACGGGACCAACATGAGTTCTTACCATGTGGATCTCCGTCGTTCCTCAGTCGCCTGTTGCCCCCGCGGTTCGGACCAGGACGCGGCGCGCCTTGCCCAAACAGTCTTGGTGAGTTTTCGTGCCGCGACATCACCCCCAAGCATAGGAAAATGCCCGATCCGCGATCGTCACCCGCGCTTCCTTAAGCTCTTCCTTGGCGAGCGAGCGTTTTAGGAACTCGCGCGACAGCGCGGGCAACAGCGTGTTGGTGATGATATTGTCGATGATGCGGCCGCCCGAATCCGGATCATTGCAGAGCGAGACGATATGTTCGACGACCGCGTCGTCGTAGACGAAGGTTGCGGCGTGAGCCTCGCGGATACGCTTGCCGATGCGATCGAGCTGCAGCCGCACGATGCCGCCCAGCATTTCCGGCGACAGAGGAAAATAGGGGATCGTCACGATGCGGCCCAAAAGCGCGGCGGGGAATGCACGCAGAAGATCGGGGCGCATCGCCGCCGCCAGCGCCTCGACATTCTCCCCATAAGCTGGGTCGGCGGAAAGCTCCATGATGCGATCGGTTCCGACGTTCGAGGTCAGGATGATGAGCGTGTTCTTGAAATCGATCCGCCGCCCGGTGCCGTCCTCCATGACGCCTTTGTCGAAGACCTGAAAGAATATCTCGTGCACGTCGGGGTGTGCTTTCTCGATCTCGTCGAGCAATATGACGCTATAGGGTTTTCGCCGCACGGCTTCCGTCAGGCGTCCGCCTTCGCCATAGCCGACATAGCCGGGCGGCGCGCCTTTCAAGGTCGAGACGGTATGCGCCTCCTGGAACTCCGACATATTGATGCTGATGATGTTCTGTTCGCCGCCATAGAGCGCCTCGGCGAGCGCGAGCGCCGTCTCGGTCTTGCCGACGCCGGAGGGGCCGCAGAGCATGAATACGCCGATCGGCTTACCGGGATTGTCGAGCCTCGCCCGGTTGGTCTCGATGCGCTTGGCGATCATCGCAACTCCATGCGACTGGCCGATGACACGCTTGTTCAGGATTTCGGGCAGGCGCAGCACATTCTCGATCTCGTCCTTCACCATCCGGCCCACCGGAATGCCGGTCCAATCGGAAACGACGGAGGCGACGGCCTGTTCATCGACATGGGCGTGAATCAGCCGCTTTTCCGGATTGATCGCAGCGAGCGCCGCGAACTTGTCCTGCAGGGTCAAACGTGCTGCTTCGATGTCCTCGCCCGCCTCGTGCAGCTCGTCGCGGAGGCCGTGAATGTCCTCGACGAGCTTTTGCTCCCCGGCATAATCGGCTTCGAGGCCAGCCAGCTTCTCGTTGAGTATTGCGGTCTCCCCGCCGATCGCGGCGATGCGCTCATCGTTCGTCGCGCCGAGATCGGCATCGGCGACGAGGGCGGCCTTTTCGTTCGCCAGCGCCGCAAGCGCGACGCGGGTGTCCTCGATCGCGGCAGGCGTCGCGCTTTGGCTTATCGCGACGCGTGCGCAGGTCGTGTCGAGCAGACTCACCGCCTTGTCGGGTAATTTTCGCGCCGGAATATAGCGATGCGAGAGCTGCACGGCGGCGACGATCGCTGCATCGGATATGCGAACCTTGTGATGGGTTTCCATCGGACCGAGGACGCCGCGCAACATGATGCAGCAGCGCGCGGCATCGGGTTCGTCGATCTGCACCGGCTGGAACCTTCGGGTCAACGCTGGGTCCTTCTCGAAATATTGGCGATATTCGGACCATGTGGTCGCCGCAATCGTGCGCAAGGTGCCGCGCGCCAGAGCCGGTTTCAAGATATTCGCCGCGTCCCCGGTGCCGGCGGCGCCGCCCGCGCCGATCAGCGTATGCGCTTCGTCGATGAAAAGAATGATCGGTTTCGGCGAAGCCTGCACTTCGTCGATGACGGAGCGCAGACGCTGCTCGAATTCGCCTCTCATCGAGGCGCCGGCCTGCATCAAGGTGATGTCGAGGTTATAAAGGCGCACACCGCGCAAAGGCGGAGGTACATCGCCTAAGGCTATCCTCTGCGCCAGACCTTCGACCACGGCGGTCTTGCCGACACCGGCATCGCCGGTAAGGATCGGATTATTCTGCCGCCGCCGCATCAAGACGTCGATGATTTGACGAATCTCCTCGTCACGTCCAAGCACCGGGTCGAGGTCCCCGGAAGCTGCCTTCGCGGTAAGATCCTGCGAAAAGCGGTCGAGCGCTGTCGTCCCCTTCGCCGAAGGCGCAGCGGCGCCGGGAGTGCCCGATGCGCGCAGGCTGGCGCCGTCCATCGGCTGAAGGTTTTCCTCTTCCGACCCGGCCCAGAGCGTGCGGTGCTCGTCCGTCAACGCGTCGGCGGGGATTTTGGCGAATTCCGGCGAGAGAGAGGTCAGGGCTCGCCGCAATTCGAGCGACTTCAAGGCAGCTGCGAGAATATGGCCGGTACGGATCTGGGTTTCCCCGAAAAACAGGGTCGCGTAGTGCCAGCCGCGATCGAGCAGATTGATCACGGTGTTCGAGACTCCGGGCATTTCGGTCTCGTTGCGCCGGAAACCATCGACGGTCCGCGCGATATCCGACGCGAGCTTCGCGCGATCGAGCTTGAAGTGATCGGCGGTGAGGCTCAGGTCGCTGCGTTCCTTCTGCAGGATATGCGCGAGCCAATGCGCCAATTCGAGGTTGCGGTTGCCCGCGCCTTTTGCATGCCGCAAAGCCTGGATGAAGGTTTCATAGCCGACCCGGTTGAGTTTCCCGGTCACTGCCTCGAGACTGATCTCAGCCATTTCCTGCCCCACCCGCCGTATTTCGTGTCGATGCCTTTGAGCATGTCCTGATAAAGTGGGTCCACTTTTTCGAAAAGGACATGCTCCAACGTGTTGATGCGGCGCAGGTCCTTATCGATCGGATGATTCCATCCGATCGGGACCTGCGCGAGCCCGCTTCGCACGCATTCTTTCGGCTGGATTAAACCTTGCGTCGCAACGATATGTCTCGGTAGCGGCCCAGTCCGGCGCGATCCATGTCGTCCAGCCAAGGTCGCCGGTCCGGCCGAGCTTCACTGGCTCGACCGATTTCGCCGGAATCGCGAGTTCAAGATCCCAATCGATTTCGTCGCCGGCATAGAAAAACACCATGTCCACGAGCGGCTCGCTATTGTCTCCCTCGGGAAGGAAGCGGCGGTAAGCTTTCATATCATCCACATAGATACGAATGCGAATCTTATCCTGCACGCTATAGAAGCTGGCGCCGATAAGCGTATCGGCGCCAAGGGTCCCGGCGCCAAGCCTTGAGCGATCGCGCGCGTCGAGAATCAATCGAGAGCCAACGAATTCCGTGACCTCGGTATCCACGTTGAAATGGCCGCGGATAAAGGCGCTCAGGCGCGCAGCCGATTTTGCCTGCGAACCAAGAAGTCCAGCAAACCCCAATTTGGCGCGGTCGGAAACGGAGTCGAGATTTCGGAATATGGGTGAACCGATGCCGATCGGCGCACCGACATAAGTTTCGAAGCGGTCCTCAACGGGCCGGTCGTGTTGAGCGATCGGCCTTGCATCCGCCCAGGCCCGAAAGAACAGCTGCAGGAAACGATGATTGATGATGTCGAGGAAACGTGGAAATGCGTCGTCGTTGGCGAGGAACCAGCCGTAGGCCTCCTCGGTCGTGGCGAGCGGCAACGCCCCCTGCGGGCCGAGTAACCCCAAGAATTTCGTTTGGATCCTTAAGCGGCCGGAGGCCTCGCCTTCGAACTTGGTCAAGGTCGAAGCCGGAAAGTCCATGAATGGGTCCTGGCCGAGCAGTGCAAATTCCTCACGCAGCGAAGCGGCATCGCCGATACGAGGGCGTTCAGGGTGGGTCCGTTCAAGCCAGCGAAGAACGGCGAAGAAATCGAATCGCCATGGCTCCTTCTCGATTGCTGACGGGATCATAAAGACCTCCGTGACCCGATGCGAACTGGCCACCGCATGATCTCGCCGCGCTCGACGCTGCGAATGACCGTTTCGGTGAAATGATTGAAGCTGGCATACTCGCAGAAGAAATGATCGAGCACTGAGCCGAGGAGAAATATACCGCTGCCTTCATAGGCCTTTTCATCGATCGTCACGGTGATCTCGACACCGCGCGCGACACCCACACCGCCGCTTTGGCGGACGCGGCGAACGACCGGACGGCTGTCAACGCTGCGCACCCCACGGATGCGCCGTTCCGTCGCGCTGTCGGAGAGATCGGCGAACATCGAAAGGGTTTCCCGCAAGGCTTGCGCGTTGTGCCCAGCGCCGCGTTCGACGAGCCCGAGATGGTTGAGGCTCAGCATGTTGATGAGCCGCCAGGCTACAGTTCCGGCGTAGGCGGTCTCGTTGCGGCTTTTCAACTGCGACACAATGGCTTCGCGGGGTAGCGTCGGGCCTGCGAGACAATGCAGGTCGATCGCCACATTGTCGAGCAGCCGGAAATCCGCGCCACCCTGCCCGACTGGCAAATGCTCGGTCAAATGCCGATTGGAACAAAGCGCGCGAATACTGAGCTCGGCGACCGGCGACTCCTCGGCCGTGCCGGCTGGCTCGACAAGGGAGATAAACATATCCGTGCCGACATAATCTGCCGCCAAACCATATTGTTTTTCCCTGGCGGTGCGTCCACGCGGCATCCGCCGGATCGTGTAATAGAGTTTGCCGCGCGATCCATTCTCTGCATCGGATGAATAAAGCGGCTGCACCGGCGCTGTGCCGATCCCGCCGTGGTAGTGGGCCTGCACGCTCAGAATCCGGTGCGGCTCGTAGTCGAGATAGCGGCTCCTGTCCGGCACGATATGATGTTCGTGCCGGTTTGGTTTGATCTGCACGCGATCGGTCGTCTTCTCGAAGAGATTGACCGCCGCCACCGCATAAAGTGAGAACATCGCCGGCGTAACCGCTGTTTGCAGGCGAGGATTGACCTCGCTGAAGCAGAAGACGACATCGATCAAGCGCGCCGGCAGGCGGGCGAGAATTGTACGCAGGCCAATCAGGCGAAAGCCAAGGAACTTACGCGGGAAGGCGAAATATTCGCGAACCAATTCAAATCCCGCGAAGATTCGATCGTTGCAAGGAAACAAGGTCTCGCAGGCGGCGAAACCGATCCGCTCGATCGAATCCGGAGCAGCCGCGACGACGACGGGGTCTCCGAACTCATCGAGATAGCGGAAGTAAAGGCCCACACGATTGCCGAATATTTGTTCGTAGAGGGCGATCGCGTCAGCTTCCAGGCCGAGGAGGTGAACAGGCAGTTCGGATACGCGAATCCCCGAGAACCAGAAATCCGGCTTGTCGGCGCTTTCGCCTTCGGGCGGCTCATCCTCGATCCGGACGGCGATGCGGTGTCGCAGCGACAGCCGCAATCCGCCGAGCACATTTGCTCCAACTGGCAGGCCAAGCGCCTGAAGTGGTCCCGGTGAACCGAAATAATCCGCACCTGTGATGTCAAAAGGCAGGAGTGTGATCTTGGATGCGAGCTGAAACCGGCAGGCGACTTGGCGGTCGAGTTCGCGGTAGGTTGCGTCGAGATAGGAGCCGCGTGGGATCGTCTGCCCATCCCGTAGGGCGGCATCGCCGAAAAGGGGAGTCGCCCTGACCAGAATGACGGACGGAGTCGGCGCGAGATAATTGGGGATGAGCTGTTCGAGTAGATTATTGGTGAACTCGGGAAATTCGTGCTTGAGTTTGAGTTGCACGCGCGCTGCAAGGAAGGCCGCGCCTTCGAGGAGGCCCGCGATCATCGGATCGATGCGATCGCCGATGAGTCCGCCCAACCGTTCGGCGACGCCCGGGTATTGTTCAGCAAATTCACCCGCTTGCTCGTAAAGCAGCTTGAGCTCACGGTTGTAATGATCGAGAAATTCCTGGTTCATGTCTACGTCGGCTTGAACAAAATATTGCCGCTGTCCATTTCGACATCCGCGATGAATTCGACCGGAACGTTGACCGGATGGCACATGAGTTCGGCCCGAACGACGAAACGGATTTTGAGCTCGGCCTTGTCGAGCTCTGTATCGCGGGAGACGTCGATCGTCCCTGCGATGAGACGCGGCTCGTAACCAAGGAGCGCGGCTTCTATGTCCTTGCTGATATGATCGACAGAGGTCTCATCTATGCTGCGATGAACGATATCTGGAAGCCCGTAGTTCAAGACGGATTTGCGGACCGCCTCAAACGCCGACAAATCTTCGGTCGATTCCAGGGCGACCGCGTTCACCAGGGCCTCGAGGTCGCGCGCGACCTCGAGGCGTAGATGCGGCTCGCTGATCGTTGCGCGGACGGCGGCACGGCGGGCGGCGATCACCCGTTCGCCGGCGGCGTCACGCAGATCGAGCTTTTGTTTGGCGTCCTTCTTCTCATGGGCGCTGCGAAACGCATGCATGAAGGGCGGACTGAGGCGATTTTTCCTAGGGCTGATGGATATTTGGCTCATTTCGAGGGATTCCCCTGAGCTGCGAAATTTGATTCAAGGCAAAAAAATTGAGGTCGGCCTTGAATCGTAACGTGTTGAGCTATGCAATGGGAGCGGGTGGCGCCGCTGCTTCCTGGCAAGCCCGGCGCCCGGGCAGATCGGCGGCCGAAAACCCTCTCTTCTTCGAACGGTGTTCTGGATTGTCGCACCGGCGCGGCCTCGAGCGACCTCTCCCCGAGAGGTTCGGGTCTTGGAATTCGCTCTTCCGTCGCTTCCGCCGCTGGGCCTTGAAAGGCGTCCTCGAATGTGTCTTCAAGGGCTTATCCGGCGACCCGGACTTCGAATACACGATCATCGATGGCAACATTGTCCGGCTTCCCCAGCATGGCGCCGGCGCAAGAGGAGGACTCAAAAACAGGCCATTGCACCCTCACCCTGAGCCTGTCGAAGGACGCGTGGCGGTTTGACCGCAAAGATCGTGGCTTGGCCCGCGCGCTTCGCAATCTCGTGCGCCTCACTCTCCTTCCAGGCCCGCGGCGCGACGGCGTAGAGGTCGAACCCTTGACCGAGGACATCGCATTCGACGCTCTTCCGGGCGGCAAGGCCTTCGATTATAATCGGCTGCGCGCCGGGTCGGATAAGCACGGCGCAAACACCGTCATCCCGCCGGAAGGGGAGGGACTCGCCCGGTTTCTTGCGGTTTCGAAATGTGCAAATGGCGCCCTCTCGTCGAAAATTACTTCTGCAATCTCAGAAAATTCCGCCGCTTCGACACACGCTGCGGAAAAACCGGCGGGAGCTTGCCGGCCTGATCCCTCTCGCCGGTTCCCGGTTCGCAGTCAAATGAATGACAACGGGAAGTTCCGGCGCACCCGGACTCCGATGGCGCGCCGGAAATCTCGCTTTAAACCTTCTTGTTTGCCTTGAGGTCCCAGCCGGACTGGATCGCGCCGCCTAAGGTGCCGTCGGCCTTTTGCGGTTTATACTCCTGTTCAATTTTCGTAAAAGCCAGAGAAACGCTCTCGTGGGCGAGATCACCTCCCGCCGAGTGATCCTGGAATGAAACCGATGACACCATCACATCGCTGAGGGTGACCTTCAGGTACTCCTGTTGATCCTTCCCAGCCTTACGGAAGGTGAAGACCGCTTTTGGGATGTGGTCGCCACCGGAGCACGCAAGGAAGAGTTTCGGCGACGCCTTACCCACCGTCGCTGTGAAATGAACGTCCTGATGCTGTGCTTTTCCGACGCCCCCGCCAGTGCCGTGGCCCATAGACGTGGGATTAGAAACACCCCCGGAGTACGTCTCGACCTGTATTTCGTTCTTGTGCTTCGAATCTTCGCTTTCGCCCTCGATGCCGTCGAGCTTCAAAAAAATATCACCAGACATAACTCCCTCCTTTGCTAAAAATTGACTGCCTTTAGACAGTCTACACGACTGAATCTTCAGTAACCGCAGCTGTTTTTAGGTATTAATGCACACGTGCCAAACAACGTTACTTTGGTATCGGGGGCAGGCGCGACACGAGACTGAGGCCAATGTCCATCGCTTCGAGCTGATAATGCGGCCGGAGATAAAAACGGGCGGCATAATAGCCTGGATTTTCCTCGTCCGGGAAGATATCGACGCGGGCATCAGCCAACGGCTTGCGCGCCTTGGTTGTTTCCGAGGAACCAATAGGGTCGCCGTCGACGTATTGCGTGATCCATTCCTGCAGCCAGATGCGCAGCTCTTCGGTTTCCTTGGTGGCACCGATCTTGTCGCGCACCATGCATTTCAGATAATGCGCGAAGCGCGAGACGGCGAACATATAGGGCAGCCGCGCCTTCAGATTGTCGGAGGCCGTTGCCTCCACCCCATTCTTTCCTTCGTATTTCTTCGGCTTGTAGACCGATTGCGCGCCAATGAAGGCGGCCTTGTCGGTGTTCTTGCGATGGATCAAGGGGATCAGACCCGACTTTGCAAGCTCGTGCTCGCGCCGGTCGCTGATCGCGATCTCCGTCGGGCATTTAAGATCGACGCCGCCGTCATCGGTCGGAAATGTGTGGGTCGGCAGATTGATGACCTCGCCGCCAGATTGGACGCCGCGAATGCGGGTACACCAGCCCCAATCCTTGAAGGCTCGATTGATGTTCACTGCCATTGCATAGGCGGCATTCATCCAGGCATATTTCTCGCCTTTGTGCGCGTCGGTATCTTCCTCGAAGGCGAATTCCTCGACGGGTTCCGACTTTGCGCCATAAGGCAGGCGCGCGAGAACTCTCGGCATGCACAAGCCGACATATTTCGCATCCTCGGCATCGCGAAAGCCCTTCCACGCCGCATATTCCGGCGTATCGAAAAGCTTGCTGAGATCACGTGGATTCATCAGCTCGTTCCAGCTGTCCATGCCCATGAGGGTCGGGTCGGCCGCGGCAAAGAATGGCGCATGCGCGGCCCCGGCGATCTTGCTCAAGTCGCGCAACAGCTGCACATCGGCCGGCAGATGGCTGAATTCGTAATCGCCGATGAGGCACCCGTAAGGCTCACCGCCGAGCTGGCCGTATTCTCTTTCATAGACCTTCTTGAAGAGCGGGCTCTGGTCCCAGCGCGCGCCGGGATAGAGCTTGAGATTTTTGTAAATCTCGCTCTTCGACACATTGATGACATGGATCTTGAGCTGCGCGTCGGTCTCCGAATTAAAGACGAGATAATGCAGGCCTCGCCATGTGCTCTCCAGCTTTTGGAACTCGGGTGCGTGCAGGATCTCGTTCATCTGCGCGCTCAGTTTTTCGTCGAGGCGCGCGATCATCTCTTCGATCGTATCGAGCACATCGTCCTTGATGACGCTTTGATCGGCGAGCGCCTGGGCGACGAGCGTCGCCACTGCGTTTTCGACCTCGGCTTCGGCCCGCTCCGTGCGCGGCTTAAAGCTCTGCTTCAAAAGGCTCGCGAATTCGTCGGCCTCGCGCGTCTCGACCTTGGGCGCGGCCTCACCAGTCTGTTGCGTGGAATTGCTGACGTCCGACATGTTTAACCCCCACCATTCAAGCCGTCTTGTCCGTTTCGCTCGCCTCAATCTTCCGATTGCTGAGAGCCGCCATCAATTCCTTGTCGCTCAGCAATTTTTTTAACTGGCTTTCGGCATCGACCTTGCCGTCCATATAGCGGAGCAGATTGGCAAGCTGATCGCGCGCCTCGAGCAATTTCGCGAGTGCCGGAACCTGGCGTGCAATAGCGGCCGGACCAAAGTCCTCGATTTTCTTGAAGCGCAGGCTAACGGAGAGGTTTTCGCCGGCCTCGTCGCCGAGCTTGTTTGGGACCTTCAAGGAGGTGCCGGGCTCGATCGCCGCCATCCGGTTTCCGAAATTGTCCATGTCGATATCGAGGAAGACGCGATCGGCGACCTCCGGCTTCTCGACTCCCGGCGCCGGGCCGGAGAGATCGGAGAGCACGCCCATGACGAAGGGCAGCTCGATCTTGCGCTCGGCGTCATAGGGATCGTCATAGGTGATTTGCACCCGCGGCGGCCGGTTGCGCGAGATGAATTTCTGACCGCTGTCGCCTGCCATTGTGATCCTGCCTTTCGTTTCCTGCGGGAAACAAAGCGTGAACTAAAGCATGGATGCCAGGAACCGTTAGGTTGACCCTAAATCTCGTCCGGGTCAATTGCAGATTTGGGTAGCCCGATTATTGCTGTGTTTAGGCTTGCCGCGCCGTCTTCGGCTGTTTGCCCGGGGGGAGGAAGCCGGGGCGGTGGCGAAGACGGCGCGCACCGCATTGCCATGAGCTAATTCCAATCTATGAGCTAATTCCAAACTCCGCGCCCCCTGATTAGGGGGTGCGGAAAATAATTTTCGGAAATAGGATGGGAGGTTCCGCCGGCCTCCGGCCGAGGCCGCCTCTGAGGGACTATTGAGATGCCAGCATTGATTGAAATGGAGACGGACGAGTGGGCTGTGATGCCCGAGGTTTCGCTTGACGCCGGCGAAGGCATCGCCGGTGGAGGTTTTTCTTTTTTGTTCCTGCAGGTACCGACGAAAACGGCTCACCGATTCGTCTTCGTTGGTTTAGGCCTCGGCGCGGGGGCGAAGTCGAAATTGGCTAAAGCTTTAAAATTAATCCACGTGGGCCTTTCCAACCCTCTCTGGGATGAACTTGATGTCAATAATCCATTCAGCGCAGACGATTTGGACCGGTCGGTCGGCCAGATCATCTCCTTGGGCGCAGGTGCAATCCTAGGCGGCGAGCTTCTGTTGATCTCCGGCGGGATCTCCTTGTTTCACGGGGCTTTCTTTCGATTGTGCTCGGTCTCCGGTTTTAAGCTTGGTGCACTCGGGGTTGGCGGATCGATAACCACCGGAATGTGGGTCAGGTTGGGCCGACCGATCCTGTTGGGCCCTTGAAGTCCACAGTTCGAAGTGGAGATGTCCCGTGTAAGCCATTTGGGTCAGGTGGCGCAACTGCCATGTTGCCTCCAACCCAGTAAGAAGCGGTTTGGTATCGACCTAAAATCAAAACCTACTTCCCCTCCAGGGTCTTCAGGGCGTCCGGCGGCAGCATGTCCTTCAACAGGCCCAAAAAATCCCGGCCCGTGAGTGTCCGCGCACGCTCGGTCAAAAAGGAAACCGGACTCGATGGCTCGGCCCGCTGATAAAACGCCCCGACGTTGGCGAGCAATTGCAATGCGCCATCGCGGGTCGTCACCACAAATGTTGTTTCGCTGGCGGCGGGAGACTCGGAACCCGCTTCGAGGGATGCGAACTCCGAAAGCCGTTCGAGCGGGAGATTGAAACCTTGCGCCCTCCCAATTTGCACCGCCGCCGTCTCGGCATGCGAAGGAACAAGCAGGCGGATTGCCTCAAGAAACGATTTGCCGATCAGCTGCTCGGACTGGCGGACCAAAAGGAGAGCCGGGTTCGAGGGTTCAAACCGCACGAAATATGTGGCGATCGCGGCGAGCGCGGCCGCGGCGTCCGCGAAACTCTTAACATCGCCGGTGGGGGTGATTGCCTGCGTCTCGCCGTCAGTCCCTCCGCCAGCGCTGGCGGAAGAGTCCGCATCGCCAGCCGAAGGATCGCGCATCACGACATGGACGTCGAGCAAAGCCCGGATCTTTTCGGCAAGCGGAGCGAGCTTTTGAAAAGCAACGGCTTCGGCCTGCCCGACATTTTTGACGAATACGGCTTTGATCCGGGCCAGCGCAGAGCCGAGGCGCTTGAACTGGTCGCGCCGCTCGATCAGAGTCTCCAATTCGACCTCCGCGAAGGCGCGCTTGATCAAGGCGAGATCGAGCTTGTCCTCGTCGCCGCGCGGGGCTGCCTCGCCCTCGGCAAGAAGGTGGCTGCGGTAGCTCACGGGGCCGGCGTGCCGGTGCGCGAAGAGAGGCACGTAATGCAATGGCAGAATGACCGGCACCATGTCGTCGAGCGATTGCACGATGGCCATGCGGACCGTGAAATCGCCGCCGTCGCCGCGCGGATGAACCGCTTCCCAATGCTGCTCCAGGATGAGCGCGAGAGCCTCGATGGTTTGGACGAAGCCGGAAAGATCGCGGTCAAGGATGCGAAATTTTGCGAGCAGCACGACAAGACGCAGATCACGGCTTCTCCTGACGAGGCCGGCCATGATCTCGTACTGCGAAGCGAAATCGACCGTTGTGCGATCGAATGGCTTGTTGCGGAGCGAAGGATCGCCGTCGTCGTCCGGATAGTAGAATGTGCGGGGCAGGAGACCCTCGGCGGCCGCCATGAAGTTCATGTAATTGGCGTCCCCCGCCAGATCGAGATCTTGGCCGCAGGGATCGGTGGCGGACACCGGCGCCGTAAGAGCTTCGAGCGAAAGAGCGGCCATCGAACGGTCACTATGTCTTTGCGAGCAGGAAAAATTCCGAGCAAACGCTTCCTGACTGCACCACAAATTGTTCCAAAGCGGCGGCTCTTCAGAATTCACTCCGGCTGCGGGGAGACCCTCGCATGACCGCCAAAAGCTATCCGCTCGGTTCGAGTTTAAGACGCTCGACTATGTCTCGATCATTAGGTATCGTCAAGCACGAGGAAGTGCTCCAGAGGTTTCCATGGCTGCCGGGCTCACTCAGGATCAGCGCATTGCATCCCTAGACACGCCACTCGGCAAGGACGTGCTCGTCGCCGTCCGCTTCGATGGAATGGAAGGGATCAGCGAGCTATTCGACTTCCGCATCGAAGCGCTGAGCGAGCAGGCGGACATCGATTTCGACAAAGCAATTGGCAACAATTGTTCCGTGAAGTTCAAATCTTACGAAGAACCCAATCGGATCTTCAATGGCGTACTCGTGCAAGCGCAGGGGCTCGGCGCACAGGCCAATCTCTTCAACTATCGATTGACCCTTCGGCCCTGGCTATGGCTGCTGTCCCGCACGAGCAACTGCCGCATCTTTAAGAACCAGAAGGCGCCGGACATTATCGAAAAAGTTTTCAGCGAAAGGGGATTTTCCGATTATCGCATGGCAACGACGGGGAACTTTCCGGAACTCGAATATTGCGTGCAGTACCGGGAGACGGACTTGACCTTTGTGTCGCGGCTCATGGAACAGCATGGCATTTATTATTTCTTCGAACATTCCAAAGACAAGCACACGCTTGTCCTCGCCGATGCGAAATCGTCGCATAGGCCTGTTCCGGGCCACGCGAATTTACCTTTTATTTCAAATGAAAGGCAATCCCGGCGCGACCAGGAACATGTCTTCCGTTGGTCGCCCGAACGGCGGTTCCGCAGCGGAAAATTCGAGTTGAACGATTATGATTATCTGCAGCCCAACGCCGATCTGAAAAGCGATGCGCAAGGCTCGGCAAGCTACAATAAATCAAAAATGGAGATCTATGATTATCCGGGCAAGTTCAAAAAGAAAAACGACGGCGAGAGTTATGCGAAAATACGCTTGCAAGCTGAACAGGCGATGGACCAGCGCCGCTACGCGGAAGGCGATTCCATAAGCCTCTTCGCAGGCGGCTTGGTGACGATCGAAAAACATCCAAAGGGTTCCGAGAACAAGGAATATTTGATCCTGCGCGCCTCGCATAGCTATGCGTCGGAATCCTATCGTTCGGCCACTTTGGGGAACGAAGAGACCTATTCCGGTTCTTATGAGTTTATACCGAGCGATATCAGCTTCCGGGCACCTCTGATTACCCCGCCGCCGGTTGTTCATGGTCCGCAAACGGCGAAGGTCGTTGGCGAGGAGGGCCAAAACGAAGAGATAGATGTCGATGAGCACGGCCGAATACTGGTCCACTTTTTTTGGGACCGGGAGAACAAACAATCGTGCCGCGTGCGCGTCGCTCAGGTCTGGGCCGGCAAGACTTGGGGCGGTCAGGTCATTCCCCGCATTGGGCAGGAAGTCATCGTCGAGTTTCTAGAGGGAGATCCGGATCGTCCGATTGTGACGGGCGCGGTCTATAATGGCGACAATAAATTTCCTTATGAAATGCCCGCAAACAAGACGCAGGCGGGTCTGAAATCCGACTCGTCCAAGGGACATGGAGGTTTCAATGAATTCATGTTCGAGGACAAGAAGGGCTCCGAGAAGATAAGAATGCATGGCGAAAAAGACCACGAGGTCGTCATTCGGCATGTCCAGACCGTTGACATTGGAGAAATCGCGTCGAGCTCGGACACCTCACGAAAAACCACGCTGAAGAACGGAAACGACGAGCTGTCGATCCAGAGCGGGAACCAGACAGTCGATATAAACGGTAGTCAGGACATCACGGCTATAAAAAAGATCACCCTTACAGTCGGAGCGAGCACGATCACGTTGGAGCCCACGAAGATCACGATCAACGCACCGATGGTCGCGGTGCAATCGGCGATGAAAACAGACGTTTCGGGAGGCATGTTGATCAATCTGGCCGCCGGGCTCATCAAGATCAACTGAGGCTATTTTTGATGTCACGCCTGCGCTTTGAGGCCGCAAAGGATCTTTTTAAGACATTTCCGACCGCGATCAGCGATGTGGGCGTTGAGCCAAGCGAAGAGCGAAGTCTCGACTTTATAAAATTGCTTTCCAATCGTCGTGATCTTAGAGCGGGGCTTTCTTTCTGTGCCTATTTGCTGCCACGGCGGGAGGCCGTATGGTGGGGATGTCAATGTCTGCGCCAAAACGATCAGCTCCGGCGTGGAGAAGATGTCCAGGTCGCGGCTGCGGAAGCCTGGGTTCGCGAGCCGGACGAGCCCAACCGCCTTCGGGCGTTTGATCTTGGGACAAAGGGCGACACAAAAAGCAGCGGCACCTGGATGTGTCTGGCGGCGGGTTGGGCGGGAGGGACATTGCCTATGAGTACGCAAAATCCGGTGGTTGTGCCGCAGCACTTGACAGCGCAGGCGGTCCGCGTAGCTTTGATTCTTGCGAGCCACGGTTTCCTACCTGGGGAACGCGCCGCGATGCAGAGCCGCTGGCTCGCGGACGGTGTGCACATCGCACAAACCGGCCCGGTGCAATAGCCGGCGCCGCCGCACGGTCAAGGAGGCGGGACTCTTGATGACATGACGCTGAGCCTTACGATCGAGAACTATGCGACCTTACCGGATGGCGGACCAACCAGCGTCACTGTTTCCGGCCGGCGCGGGATAGACATCGGCCGCGATTCGTCTCTCGACTGGACTCTTCCAGATCCGAACCGTGCCATATCCGGGAAGCATTGCGAGATCCGGTATGAGGACGGAGGATTTGTGTTGCACGATGTATCGCTCAACGGAACTTTCCTGAACGATGCGCCGAGCCGGATGCAAGGCCCGCACAGATTGCGCAATGGCGATCGTTTGGTTATCGGCGATTACATCATTGCCGTGAAACTCGACCTAGCGGATGAAGAAGCGGTGAACGTTCCCGATATCGGGGCGGCCGCGGGGACTTCGACTCATCCGGAACGGTGGAGCGAACCGGAGGCACCGCCGCCGATCGACCCGCGTGACCTAAGGCCGGTTCAGGACCGTTCTCATGCGCCGCCTGACTTTCTCGACTGGAGCATGGACGTCTTCGATCCGCTTGGCGACGAAGCGATCACCCGCGACGCCAAATCGCCTGGGCGCACCTACGATGACATGAACTGGCTACCGCCACCGCCCCCGGCTCCGGCTCCGGAGCCTCCTCCGCCGGTTCCCGATCCGCGCCGACCGGTTTGGGATGCCATCGAGCCAGGGGACTTTTCCGCGTCAGACGCGTTCTTTGCGCAAGATGCGCCTTCGGCGCAAGCACCACCACGGTCCGCGACATCGCCGGTTCTGCCGCTGAGCTTCGCGGCCGCCGGCCCAGTGAGATCGCCTAGCGATCCCGCAGCAGCGGGCGCGAACCTCGTGAGCCATTTTGCTCAAGCAGCCGGTCTTCCTGCGGAGGCCGTCGCGAAGCAAGACCCAGAAGAACTTGCCGAGCTTCTCGGCACCTTATTGAGGATCGTGGTCGAAGAGCTGACGCAGCTTCTTCATGCCCGTCTCACCGCCAAGCGCATCGCGGGCAGCGGCAGTCAAACCATGATCCAGGCGGCTGACAACAACCCGCTCAAATTCTCCCCCACTCCGAACGATGCGTTGCGGGTCATGTTCGGACCGCCGACGCGGAGTTATCTCGATGCCGGTCGCGCACTACAACAGAGTTTCCAAGATCTCAAGCAGCATCAGATCGACACGCTCGCCGCCATGCAAGGTGCGGTAACAATGCTGGTCGAGGATCTCGATCCGGATGCGATCGAGCGCATGGTTGGACACGAGCGCGGCCTCTTCGCCATGGCCGGTTCACGTAAGGCGAGACTTTGGGACATTTATCTCGCTCGCTGGAAAGCCAAGGCGCACCGGCACGATGACGGTTTGTTCGGCGCCTTTATGCTTTATTTTTCTCATTGCTATGACCAAGCCGCTGAGCGCGACCACAACAAGCCAGAACGTTTGCGTCGCGATCCAGCGCAAGGGAAATGAGGTTTTTTGATGTCATGGTACAGCAAGGTCGTTTGGTCGGAGGGGCTATTCCTCCGCCCGCATCATTTACAGCAAAACGACCGCTACCTCGAGCATTTCATCGAAACTAGGACGCGCCACACTACGGCCTATCCTTGGGGCTTTTCGCACATCGAAATCGACTTTGATTTGGCCCAACAGAGCAAATTCTCAGTGCGGCGCGCGGCGGGAATCATGCCTGATGGAACGCCTTTCGACATTCCAAACGACAGTCCGATCCCAGCCCCAATCGAGGTCCCGGCAAGCGCCGCGCAACAGACACTATGGCTCTCCATGCCGATTGCCGTCGCGAATAGCCGTGAGGTCGATGCGCCCGAGTCAGATACCGCAAGCCGCTTTGCGTTAGGCGCGGAGACTTTCATCGATTCTACATCCTCGCTGCGGATCGAAGAGGAAATCGACCTTGCCTATCCCCGCCTCAATTTCGATCTGCGCAAGACCGCAAAGCCCGGTTTCCAAGGCCTGCCGATTTCACGTATAGTGGAAATCCGCGACAAAACGATTGTGTTCGACGAGAAGTTCGCACCTCCCGTCCTCGTCTGTCACGCGCATCCAACGGTCGGCGGGTGGATTGACCGGGTTATTGGGTGGATCGAGAACAAGCTCGACGAACTTGCCCGGTACGCGGCGGATCCGACTGCCGGCGGAGGACTCCAAAGCGTCGACTATCTGGTTTTGCAACTCTTGAATCGTCACATTACGGTTCTGCAGCACATGCGGGCGTCCCGCTACGTCCATCCCGAGCGTCTGTTTGTGGACCTCATCCGGCTGGCTGGCGAGCTCGCTACTTTCGCGACGCACGAACGGCGGGCAAGACTCTATCCGCTCTACGATCACGACAACATCGAGAGCTCGTTTGGTCCGGTCCTGCGCGACCTCCAGGACTTCCTCAGCGCGCGTCTTGGCCGGCGCGCCATTCGTCTCGATATTATCCAGCGGGCGCAAAATGCGTACATCTCGCCTATTAGAGACCGCAGCCTATTCCGCGTCGCAAGTTTCGTGCTCGAAGTTTCGGCGCGCCGCTCACTCACCGAAATCCAGGACAGCTTCCCGAACCTGTTCAAGGTTGGTCCTAATGCGAAGATGAACGAGATCGTCCACGCGCATTTGCCGGGCATCCCGCTCGTCCATTTGCCAACACCACCACCGCAAATCCGGACGATTGTTGATCACGTCTATTTCTATCTTGATCGCAATTCGCCACTGTGGACCGAATTCAGCACGGCGAGTTCTATCGGTATGCATTTTTCCGGCGACTGGCCCGACCTCGAGCTCGAACTCTGGGCCGTTTTAGAAGATAAGCGATGAGCGACAAGGACAATCCCCTCGACCGGCTTGGCCGCCGCGACAAGACGGTGTTCCAGCCAAATCCCGGCGGCAGGCGGCCGCAGCCGTTATCCCCGGCTTCGGCAGTTCCGGCGCCGCCCAACTATTCGCCGGGTGTGCTCCCCCCGGCAACCGACGGACCCACTGGCGATGACTGGATCAAGAGCCACAAAGATGTTGGACAAGCCGAGGCGCCAAAGCCTGATCAGCCAGCGCTTCGCATCGAGGAACTCGTCGTCCCGCATGAAAATCCCATCATGCAGGCCGCGGGTCCCCTTCTTCTGTTGCTCGGCCGCCTGAGGGTGACGCTCTTGCAGGCTTCCCCCGCGAGCCTGATGGGACAGGTGGCCGCGGCGGTGATATTTTTCGAGAAGGAAATCCGCGCAGCGGGCATTCCGGCCGAAAAAGCGAACACCGCCAAATATATTCTCTGCGCGACCGCCGACGACATCGTCCAGAACATTCCAACCGAGGATCGCCATATCTGGACGCAATATAGCATGTTGAGCCGATTCTTCCGGGAACGGACCGGCGGCGTTCGCTTCTTCGAAGAGCTCGACCGGGCCAAGATGGACCCGTTGCAGAATTATCAAGTCCTCGAATTGATCTATACTTGTCTTGCGCTGGGGTTCCAGGGGGTTCATCGGACCTCGTCCGGCGGCACCGCGACGCTGCAACAGATCCAACGGAACCTGTACGAGATTCTGCGCAAAATCCACCCGCGCGCCGATCGCGACCTCTCCCCCCATTGGCGCGGACAATCCCTGGCGCGCGGCGTCACGCGGGTTCGGGTGCCCCTCTGGACGGTTTTTGGCGCCGCGGGTCTGCTGCTTTTTGCTCTCTTCCTCACCCTGCGCGCGCTCCTTTCCGGAGGCGCCGAGGTCGCGGCGGCGGAACTCAACGGACTTCATCCGCGCGGCGAACTCAAGCTCGCCCGCCACGTCTTTGCGCCACCTCCGCAGCCGCCCGCTCCGCCGCCCGGCAAACTCACCCAATTGCAGCGGATCCGGCTGGCGCTTGCGCCGGAAATAGCGGCCGGCAAGGTCGATGCCGCCCAGACTACCACAAAGATCAGGATTATCGTCGGCGATCTCGTTCCATTTGCCTCGGGCCAAGCGACCTTAAAGAGCCAGTTCCTGCCGATCGCGAAGCGGATCGCGGAGGTGCTGGAAAAGGAGCCCGGCGCAATCAGCGTCATCGGGCACACCGACAACGTCAAGCTGCAGCGCACCTCGCCGTTTGCTTCGAACTGGCAATTGTCGGTGGAACGCGCGAAGGCGGTCGCCAATGTCTTGCGGCCGGGCCTTTCCGATCCCAGCCGTATCGAGATCGACGGCAAGGCGGACTACGAACCAGTTGCATCAAATGATACCGCGCAGGGGCGGGCTCAAAATCGTCGCGTGGAAATCATGCTTGCGCGGAGCGATTGACGCGCGGTTCGTCACGCGCATTCCGGTTGGGAACCAGACTCTCCATGTTGGGCAAGGACATTACTAGGATTGTCGCTTCCGGCTTCGGCCTCGTCTCGATAGCCGCGCTCGTCTACATGGCAGGCCCCTTCGTCGCTTTCGGGGATTGGCGGCCGCTCGAGAACCCAATTATCCGCGAAGTTATCATCGTCATTTTGCTGGCCGCCGCGGCGGGCCTTGCGGGCTTCGCATTCTGGCGCCGCAAGGCGAAAAGCGCGGAAATCGCCAAGGGCATCGCCGAGGCGCCCAAGGCCGACAGTGACGCGGAGGCGCTCGGCGCGAGGATGAAGGACGCGCTCGCGACCTTGAAGATCGCGGGAAAGGGTAAGGGCAATTTTCTCTATGATCTGCCGTGGTACCTCTTGATCGGCCCTCCGGGGGCCGGCAAGACGACGGCGCTGGTCAATGCGGGCTTGAAATTTCCCCTCGCGCGCGGAACCAAGCCCGCCGCCGTCGCTGGCGTCGGCGGCACGCGTTATTGCGATTGGTGGTTCACCGAGGATGCCGTTCTCATCGACACCGCCGGGCGTTACACCACCCAAGACTCCGACGCCAAGGCGGACCAAAAGAGCTGGTTTGCGTTTCTCGATCTTCTCAAAAAAAACCGGCCGCGCCAGCCAATCAATGGTGCCATCGTCGCAATCGCCCTCGACGCGATTATGACTGGGAATGCGGCCGCGATCGAAGCGGATTTTAATGCCATCCGTGCGAGACTCCTTGAACTACATCAACGCTTGAAAGTCGATTTTCCGGTCTATGCCGTGTTCACCAAGGCTGATCTCATCGCGGGCTTCCGCGAGTTTTTCGGTAATTTGGGCGAAAGGGGCCGCAAGCAGGTTTGGGGCGCCACTTTCCAGACCGCCGACAAGCGGTCCAATATGGTCGGCGAAGTTCCAACCGAATTCGACGCTTTGATCGCCCGTCTCAATGAGATGACCACCGACCGCTTGCAGGAAGAGCCCGTGCCCTCGACGCGGGCGGCGCTGTTCGGTTTCCCTGCCCAATTGGCAACGCTGAAGATGCCGGTCGCGACTTTCCTGAACCAGATTTTCGAGCCCACGCGTTATCATGCGAATGCGACGCTGCGCGGCTTTTATTTTACCTCGGGAACGCAAGAGGGCACGCCGATCGACCGGCTTATCGCAGCGATCTCACGCAACTTCGGGGCCCGGGAAATGGCGCCGAATGTTTATTCCGGGCGCGGCCAAAGTTATTTTCTGACCGATCTCATTGGCAAGGTCATCATTGGCGAGGCAGCCTGGGTCTCCACCGACCGGGCCGCCGTGCTGCGGGCGCGCATCGTCAAATTGGCCGCGATGGGGGCGTTGCTTCTCCTGTGCGGCGCCGCGTCACTTGCCTGGTGGACCAGCTATGGCCGCAATAAAGATTTAATCGAGCAAACAAAGTCGGCGGCGGCGGAGTATCGCGCGGCGGCGGGGCAGCTTGCAACGGAAACCGAAATTTCCGATCGCGATCTTGCCAAAATATTGCCGCTCTTGAACCAGCTACGGTATCTCCCGGCCGGTTATGAATCGCGCGGAAAGCCCGTACCGGCCGCCGCCACTTTTGGCTTGAGTCAGAGCGAACGTTTGCATTCGGCGGCCGAGGCGGCCTATTCCACGGCTCTCGAACGTCTTTTACGGCCGCGTCTCCTTTATCGCCTCGAAGAGCAACTGGAAGCCAACCGGACGAACCCGGAGTTTCTCTATGACGCGCTCAAGGCGTATCTGATGCTTGGCGGCTTGCATGCGCCAGATCGCGCCTTTTTGCTCGCCTATTTGCAGCGTGATTGGACCGGTGCTCTCTATCCGGGAGCCGCCAACGCGGATGGCCGGAGACTGATCGAGGAACATTTTCTGGCGATGTTGAATCTGGCCAACAGTCAGGACATGCTGGTGACCTTGAATGGGCCCCTCATCACGGACGTCCAGGCGACGCTCGCGCGCTTAAGCGTCGCGCAACGGGCCTATGAATTGCTGCGCTCGCAAGCCGGCGGCTCCGGCGTTGCGGATTGGACATTGGACCGCCACGCTGGCCCGGATGCAAGCCTTGTTTTCGCGACGATCCAAGGGGGAGGCCTGGACACGGTTCGGGTTCCAGGCTTTTTCACGTATGAAGGTTTTCGCCGATTATTCGTCGAGCGCCTGCCGGGCATTGCCGGGCAATTGCGCGATAACCGCTGGGTTCTCGGCAATGCCGGCGAGCAGACCGCGGTCGAAGCGCAGTATGACTCCCTCACCAGCGAGCTCCTCGGTCTCTACGGCAAGGATTTTTCCGCTGCTTGGCACGACGCGCTTTCTAAGCTCAAGTTAAAGCGTCTGACGGCCGACAAGCCAAAATATGTCGCGCTTGCGGCCGCTTCGGCCGCGACCTCGCCGATCAAGCAGCTCCTCGAATCGCTGCGCGACGAGACCGCGCTTACCCGCGAGCGGCCGGGGTTCGTCAATAAAAGCAACAACGATACGAACGCTTCGCTGATTGGAAATCGCGCAAACGCACCCGGCACCGAAATCGAACAGCAATTTAAAGCCTATCATGTTCTCGTCGACGGCGAAGCGACACGCCGTCCGATCGATCTGGTCGTCGCAAATCTCGCCGACATCTACCAAAGCCTGTTGATGGCCGGCACCCCTTCGCAGGCGCAACTGGCGACGGCGCAGTTGCAGACCCAGGTCACAAGCTTACGCTCCAACGCCAACCGGTTGCCCCCGCCGTTCGCCGGAATGTTGCAAGCGGCCGCAAATGATTTCGACGCGGATCTCACCAATGGTTTTCATGCGCAAATGGCCCGCGCGCTCCGCGATCAGGTGACTGGGATCTGTCAACAGATCGTGACGAATCGCTATCCCTTCGCGCGAACGGACCGCGAGGTTCCACTCGCAGATTTTGGACGTCTGTTCGCACCGCAGGGCGTCATCGACAAGTTCTTCACAAGCCAAATCGTCCAATATGCCGATACGTCCAAACAAAATTGGAGCTGGCGGCAGGACACGGTGGTTGGACGCGCGCTTGCCTCCTCCACCGGGACGCTGAAGGAGTTTCAGCGGGCGGCGCAAATCCGCGACACGTTTTTTGCAACCGGTGGCCTCTTCCCATCGATGACCTTGACAGTGGTGCCGCCCGCGATCCCGATCGCCCCCGCCGCTCCCGGTATGACATCCACAAGTGCCGGTATCAAGATGGAGGTGAATGGCGCCCCGATCGTCAGCACGCCGGGCAGCAATGCCCCAACGGTCGTGCAATGGCCGGGCGCCGGTGGCGGTCACGCCGCGATCACCGTGACGTCCGATCAAGGGCAGCAGCCGGCGGTGATCGAGCGCTACGGCCCGTGGTCTCTGTTTCGCCTCGTCGAGGCAGGAGCTCCTGTCGCCCGCGGGGACAAGGTTACCGTCAGTTACATCGTCGGCGGACGCGAAGTTCAGTATCGGATCGGCGCGGGCTCGGTGCTGAACCCTTTTACCTTGCCAGCTTTGCGGGAGTTCCGCTGTCCTAGCGAGCTTTAGAATTGCCATGCGCTGCGGTTTGTTCGGCAAACTAACTAACAAACGCGATTTTATTGCGATTAATACGCCGCACGGATTTCTACCGGTGTGGGAGTCATGGCTTCACGCCGGCGTATCGGTAAGCCGTGAGCAGCTCGGGGACAAGTGGCAGACGGCTTTTCTCGCTGCGCCAATCTGGCGCTTTTGGCTCGGTTCGGAGATCTGCGGAACGGCGATCCTTGGCGCATTTATGCCCTCGCTGGATGACACTGGCCGGTATTTCCCGCTCGCGGTCTTCGCCGGAGCGGATCGGGGATTGGCCGTGCCGCCACCCGAATTCGAGGCTAATAACAACTGGTTCAAGGCGGCCGAAGACTTCCTTTTGTCTGCGCTCAGACCAAGCATGACATTTGACAAAATCTGCGCCGCGCTCGATCTCCTGGCGATGCCTGCAGCATATCCGCCGATCGCAGGACCAAAGACCATCGAGGCCCTCAGCGGCGGCGGCGTCGTGTCACCGGTCGACGATAGCTCGCCTTCGAAGATTTTTGCTTCCCTGCGCTTGGCGGATTGGGCCGCGGCCTACGCTAGCCGCAGCTTTTGGTGGACAATGGGCGGCATCGAATTCCGGCCCATCGCGCTCGCCACGCGCCACATGCCCAGTCCAGCCTTGTTTTCTGGCATGCTGACCGGTAATCTTCTCGCCTATTGACTACACGTTTCTGATCGTCCCGCGCGAAATTCGGCGCTACTGGAAACCGGTAGCTCTGGATGGCGTAGGTGAACAGCCAAACGAAGACATTCCCCCTTGGAAGCGAGGCTGAAATGCGCAGTCACCCACGCCCCTTCAGCGATCCCAAGCGCCACCCATTCTGGACCAACGGGCGTTGTTGACCCCGCAAAATAACCTGGCGCGCTCCGGGCCGCCAAGCGGCGCGCTGGATGCCGCGCGTACCATCTTCTCCGTACCGATTCCGAGAGGCACGCAGCTTAATGGCCTTTTTGAGATCGACTCTCTCTTGGCAAGCGGCGGTATGGGCGAGGTCTATAGCGGCCACTCGATCCAAACCGGCGATAAAGTCGCGATCAAGGTCATCCGCGCCGATCTCGCCGAAAACGAGGTCGCGATCTCGATGTTCCGTAACGAAGCCGCCGCACTCTATCATCTCCATCACGAAGCCATCGTCAGATATTTCGTCTTCTCAATAGATCCATTATTGCAGCGCGCCTATCTCGCGATGGAATTCGTTGAGGGCGAATCGCTCTCGCAAGCCTTCCAGCGCGGGCCCATGCCAGTCGAGACAGTTAGCGTTCTCGCCGAACGCATCGCGCTCGGTCTTTACGCGGCTCATAAAAGAGGAATTATCCATCGCGATGTCTCCCCCGACAATATCATTATTCAAAACGGCGATGTTCGAGAGACAAAAATCATCGATTTCGGCATCGCTCGGTCGACGCATGCTGCAACAACGCTCATCGACGTGAGCTTTGTTGGCAAATACAACTATGTGTCGCCCGAGCAGCTGGGCCTTTACAAAGGCAATGCAACCCGCGATGCGGATATGAACCTCACGCCTAAGTCGGACATTTACAGTTTCGGTCTGGTACTGGCCGAGGCATTGAGAGGCTCCCGCATCGACATGGGAGGAACTCAGGCACAAATCATCGAAAAACGGAAGACCCTGCCCGATTTGGCCGGGATCGACGCGCGGATCCGCCCATTGCTTGAAAAAATGCTTCAGCCGGACGCGGACCTCCGGCCCGCGTCGATGCTGGAGGTCGCCGAATATTTCTGCAACTTGCCGGAGGCGGGCGGAAGCCGGCGCCGCCTTCGCAACAACGCATCCACCAAGGCGATGAGCGCCAGTCACATCGCCCTCGCCGCAGGTTTGGCCGTCCTGCTTGGAAGCGGCGTGGGCGCCTATTGGCTGTGGACACAAGGCCCGAGTCCGCGCCCGCCGATCGCTACTCCCAAGCCGCCAGAGGCGCCCGAGCGCCAACCGGATGCAGCCATCCCGCCGCCAGTCCAGCCGAGCCCCGAAGACAACGCCCCAACACCCGGGGGCCGTCGCGATAGAGTCCTTGGGTTCATCGAGCGTTATCAGGCTGGCCCTTGTTTTTCCATCACCTCCTTCGCAGCGACAGATGCCTCGGCGAAGATCGAAGTCGCCGGCAATTCACCAGAACCGTTTGACGCCCTCGATAAAGATTTCAAGGCGGCATTCCAGTTCGAGGCGGATATCAGGGCGGTCGTGGTTACCCAAGCGCAATGCGCCGCACTGACCTTTTTCAATAGCATGAAGGCCAATTTGCATGCGCCCCGGCTGGAGGCGCAAGCGCGTGCCGATGGCCGGTCTCTCACCGGATCCATCTTGGATGTTGGAGACCGCAAAATCGAGGTGTTGGTGGTCCAAGACGATGGGCTGGTTCAAAGTGCGACGCATTTCGTCCAGCCTGGCCGGGCACCGTTCTCATTCAACATCCCGGTCGAGCGATTAAGGGCTGGTACGCAACCGCAGCTCCTGATGGTGGTCGCGAGCGGCCAGCCTTTATCGTCATTGAAGCCCAGCCGGCCCCTCCCCGCCGATCGCCTGTTTCTAGACGTCACCGCAGAAGCAACCGCCAAGCAGGAGCCACTTGGGGTCGCAATGCGGTATTTTCAGGTGGAGTAGCTCACGGTCTGTGATCTTATACGTTTACTTTTGTGTTTCAATTGCTTCAGAGGGGGCCCGGTCAGCATCTGGCGAACATTCCGAGGCGAAAAATGGACGTCTGCCGCCCATTTTTACCGATAGCCAATTTCCTGGCAAGCGGCTTAAAAGTTCTATTCTATTTCAAAGACTTAACTGAACACATTTACCGTCACCTCAGAAAATCGACTTACGGTAAAAGCAAAATCGCTTTAAGGCACGTGGGCCGTTACCGTCAAATTTAACGTCAGGTTGATGCGCTGGTCAGCGATAGATGGCGATAGGTACTGAATGGAATATAGTTTTATATCAGTAGCTTAATGCAAATTTCAGATTGTCCGCGATACATCGCGAACCACATCGTTTCATTCCCACTCGATCGTCCCCGGCGGCTTGCTCGTCACGTCGTAGACGACCCGATTGATGCCCGTGACCTCGTTGATAATCCGTGTCGCGGCGCGGCCAAGAAATGCCATGTCGAAGGGAAAAAAATCCGCGGTCATGCCGTCGGCCGAGGTGACTGCACGCAGAGCGCAGACGAAATCATAGGTCC
>Ga0073928_10002160_pt1 | contig 34906 bp, 22 predicted proteins | sample PaiPotPPA55metaG_FD_76969 | JGI IMG/M metagenome (GOLD analysis project Ga0073928, IMG submission 76969) | Iron sulfur acid spring bacterial and archeal communities from Banff, Canada, to study Microbial Dark Matter (Phase II) - Paint Pots PPA... ... | reverse complement strand
TTGTAGTCGCTTGGCATACCACTAGCGGGGACGCCTGGATCACCCGGAAAGACCATTCCCAGAGGGGCATTGGGGTAGCGTGTGCTCTGGTGGCCTGGGTCCCAGACCGCTGTGCGTCCCTTCCCTAGCGTGGGTGAGATCCAGGGTTCCCAGCGCAGCCCAGCCGACAAAGTCAACCTCGGAGTCAGCTTGATCTGGTCTTGAACGTACGGTGCAACCATCCACGCGTGGACTAGGTTGGACTCACCCCCGCCTTGCACGAAGGAACTCACGTCCCCCAGCAGGAAATCCGAAAATCCATTGCCCGTAAATTGACCATTCGGACCGCCGCCAAAAGTGATGAGAGGCCCCGCCTGCCACTCCGAATCTTCGTACCAATACTGCCGCTGCACATCTACTCCAGCCACAATCAGGTGCTTACCCTTGGAGATGTTCAGGTTGTCTGAGAATCCGCCGGTCCAGCGATTGACGACAAGGGAAAGCTCGAAGCCGATGGGGACTGAACCAGCGCTTTGGTAGCCCCCATTGATGATTAACCACTCAATCGAGCAGGGCTGGCCCGCCCCCGATGGGTCTGCCGTGGCGATAAATTGTGAATAGCAGGCCGGCTTTCCGTTAACCTGACCAGGGAAAGCGTGATCATTCATGGCGGAGTAGAAGCCAGTGGCGTTATTCACCACGTGGGGATTGATCATCCAAGTCCAGGTGCCAGAAAAGCTCTTCCAGTTGGTGATCCAGGACTGATGGGTATTTACAAGATTGTCACTGTTAACGGCCGGCTGGTTGAAGTAGTCGAGGAACATACGCCCGCTGATGCGATTGTGCTCATTAACGTTGTAGTCCCCGCGGACCGTCTCCTCGTTGAAGGGGCTGCGAGTTGTGTATCCAGCCCCGGTGATGCTGCCGAATTGGTTGACCGGGGTGAGGCTACCAGTTACGAATTTTCCTAGCGCGACTGCGTTCGGGCTGAAGGTTGCTGTATTGATCTGATTGTTAGGGTAGTACTTACCGCCAACACCGGAAGTGTTGGCGGGCTGGCCAATGACTTGGCTTAACGGCACGCCGGAAGAGGGGTAACCGTTCGGGTTGGCGACCCAAATCTGATCGGTTACCAGGGGATCGCTGGGATTGTTGGGATTCGGGTTCCGGTCATTGCAAAGCCCGTTGATAAAACCGGATTGGCAATATGCCGAAAAATCGCCATTGTTAATCATCGCCGGAGTCCAAATATAGCCGGTGCTCTGAGAGTTGAATAGGCTTTGCCGGGTGCCTTGGTAATTGCCAAAGATAAAGAGCTTGTCTTTCTTTATAGGACCACCGAGTGATACTCCAAACTGGTTCCGGTGGATCTTATTCGTCTGATGGGTGAAGTAGTCCTTTGCATTGAGACTGCCGTTGCGGAGAAACTCAAAAACGTCACCATGCCAATTATTAGTTCCGGACTTGGTGGCGATACTCACCACGCCCCCGGGAGCGAATCCGTATCGGGCGTCAAAATTGTTGCTGATGACGGTGAATTCCTGAGTCGCGTCCGGATTGGGGAATGGTGCCGCTAGGAGATCATAGTTGTCCATATTATAAGCGCCGTCCAGCAGGTAGAAGGTACCGCCTTCCCGCATCCCATTGATTGATGCCCCACTTTCCGTTGGGAAAGTGACGGTTGGCTGGGCGTATCCACTAGGGAAACCAACGCTCAATACATTTACGGTTCCGGGGGCTAGGAACACAAGATCAGCCGGGTTCCGCCCGTTCAGCGGCAGTTCGTTAATCGAGTGCTCATCAATCGTTTGGCTCAGCTCGGCCGACTCGGTCTGTAGCAGCGCTGCAGTAGCTTCCACCGTAACCTTCTCACTCACTTGGCCGGGCTGGAGGGTAAAGTTAACGCCGGCATTTTGCTCCGCCACCAGGGTCAGATTCTCTTTTTGCTGCGTACTGAATCCTCCCTCTTCCACCTTGAGGGTGTAAGTGCCCGCGATGAGCTGCTGGATTTGGTACACGCCGGAGCCATTTGTCGTAGTCGGAATTGCTACGCCGGTCGCGGTGTTCGTTGCCGTGACCTCAGCTCCAGAAACCGCCGCTCCCTGGGAGTCCGTAACCGTGCCTGAAATGTTCGCACGCCCCGTTTGCGCAAAGAGGCTTTGCGTGCCGAGCATGACGAAAATGGCGGCAGAGAATACTAAGAAACACTTAGCACCGGTCCAGATCCTAAAATGCTCACAGGAACAACCTGACCTTCGGTTCATCGCTCCACCTCCTAATGTGGGTTTAAGCAGTGTGTCGAAACGTTTCTAGAGTTGTACGTAGATGCTTTCACGCTTGAGATCTTCAATGTAGTGATCGGGAGCGCCGGTAATGATCGCGGCTTGCCGCGAGTCCGCAGTCGACACGCCACATTGCTGATCAATACCCGCATTAGCATTTGGGTTAAACCGAATCTTTGTATCGAAACGTTTCGAGAGTATTTACCATGCTGGAGATTCTTGTCAAGTAAATTCTGGGGAATTTTGGCTGAGGTAACGGATTCCTGAATTGCGTCCATACTGGATTCCGAGTAAGCACTTGCGGCCACGATGCCGGAGTCGATAGATGTGCCATCAATCAGGACGCTTTTGTGAACGCCTGGGACCTTGCGATGTGCGAGGTCCACTGGTTGCCGGAAATATTGAGCGCAACAGCAAAGGCGTAGTGTCCCGTCCGACAGGGAGCGACAATGGGAGATCGGTGATTTCCTGGGCGTTCATGTTTGTGCCCCACGTCGGTCTGGATCTCAAGGATCGGTGTTCCACTGACGTAACGGTCTCCGTCACAATGCCGACCTGCAACAGAGCATTCACCTGCACTGTATGCTGCGTTTCAAGAACGACTCCGCCCCGTTCCAGGTCCTTAAACCAGGCCTTCCGGAAAACTCAAGTTGTACGTTCCGATGGAAAGCTGCACCGAGGACGTGGTGGGACAGGCAACAGTATTCGCACAAGATGATAACCATTGTCAAGGACAAAACTATCTTTTGCCACCAAAACTATAAGCCTTCTGTGCTGTAGTATGGACTCGTGCCTAATTGAGCGACAATAAATGCATTTCAAACCGGAACTACGTTCGGGCACAAGAACTGACTTAGATACGACAGTTTTTATTTGCAAAATAGTTTTATAGAGTTAAAGTAAGGGGAGGAAATGAGCCTTCTGACCTTAACCTTCCCGGAAATGCGACGACCAATCGTCCTCATTGGCGCAGGCGGGATTGTCCGGGACGCTCATCTGCCCGCCTACCGCAAGGCGGGGTTTACAGTGGCGAGCATCTTCGATGCGAATCAGGAGCGTGCACGCTCCACCGCGCAGTCATTCGGAATCGCACGTGTGCCCGCAAGTCTCGAAGATGCCGTAAACAACGCTCCGCCGGACGCTATATTCGACGTTGCCACGCCGCCTAGCGCATTTCTTGAGGTTCTGAAACACCTGCCAGAGGGGCGCGGGGTTCTCATCCAAAAGCCCATGGGCGAGTGTCTTGCCCAAGCGCGTCAAATCCGGGACCTTTGCCGCGCCAAGAAATTGACGGCAGCGATAAATTTTCAATTGCGTTATGCCCCCGCCGTCCGCGCTGCCAGAAACTTAATCGCGGAAGGTAGGATCGGGCAACTCCACGACATGGAAATCCGGGTGAGCGTCTACACGCCGTGGCATCTCTGGACTTTTCTGGAAGGAATTCCTCGGGTTGAAATCTTGCATCATTCGGTGCACTACCTCGACTTGCTGCGGTCATTCCTCGGCGATCCCAGGAGTGTGTATGCAAAGACCGTGAAACATCCGGAGATGCCAAAACTGGCTTCGACGCGCTCTAACGTGATTCTCGACTACGGAGACACCGTGCGTGCCAATGTCGAGACCAACCACGGCCATGAATACGGATTGAGGCATCAAGAGTCCTACGTAAAGTGGGAGGGAACCAGCGGCGCGATCAAAACCCGCTTGGGGCTTCTCATGGATTATCCGAAAGGTGTCCCAGATGAGTTCGAGTATTGCATTCTTGAGTCGGGGAAGTCACCGGAGTGGAAGCCGCTAGAAATAGAGGGTTCGTGGTTCCCGGATGCCTTTATCGGAACCATGGCAGATCTCATGTGTTTTCTGGAAGGATCCACCCGCGAATTACCGGGTTCCGTGGAAGACGCTTACAAGACCATGGCAGTGGTTGAGGCCGCCTATGAATCCAATGATGCCGGCGGAACGAAGGTAGCCTATGACTGAGCTTCGAGGCATCACCTGGAATCACACCCGCGGCTACTTGCCAACGGTAGCAACAGGCCAGCGCTTTTCGGAATCGCATCCGGATACCGCTATTCATTGGCAGAAAAGGTCGCTGCAGGAATTCGCTGATTTGCGCCTTCAGCAACTTATGGAACGATTCGATCTTCTGGTGATCGATCATCCATTCATTGGCATGGCGGTCGAGTGCGGCCTTCTCCTGCCGCTTGACCGGCATCTGCCGGCATCGTTTCTAGCTGATCAGGCGAAACACTCGGTTGGAAGTTCGCATGAAAGCTACCACTTCGACGATCATCAATGGGCGCTAGCCATTGATGCTGCGACACCTGTCAGCGGCTGGCGTCGAGACCTTCTCGAAGCAGCCGGCGCTTCGGTGCCTGAGACTTGGACAGATCTACTGGAACTCGCGCGGCGAGGACTGGTGGTGGTTCCCGGCATTCCGATCGACACTCTTATGCACTTCTACATGTTATGCATTGGATTGGGAGAAGAGCCGTTTTCACGCCCCGACGAACTGGTATCTACTGACGTCGGCGTGTGGGCGCTTGAGATGCTACGCGAATTGACTGGATTGGTTTCTCCCGAATGCTCGCGCCGCAATCCCATTGCGACGTGGGAGTTCCTGACGGCCAACGATCTGGTCGCAATCTGCCCTTTTGCTTACGGCTATTCCAACTATTCGAGAGATGGCTACACACGGCGTCCTCTCGAAATGGGTGGCCTGGTTAAGATCGACGGGTACGCGCGTTGCCGGTCAACGCTGGGCGGCGCCGGTCTGGCAATTTCGTCTTGCAGCCTCCACATCGACACGGCGGTCGAGTATTGCCAATTCGTTGCAAGTCCCGAATGCCAGGCAGGGTTGTATTTCCAGTCCGGCGGACAGCCGGGGCACCGCTCAGCATGGCTGGACGATAACGTTAACCTGGCCAGCCACAATTTTTTTCGAGATACGCTGACTACGCTGGATGAGGCATGGCTCAGGCCACGCTCGAGCGGGTATCTTGACTTCCAGGACGCGGCAGCCGTGATCGTGCACCAGTATGTGTGGAGCGGAGGCAGAGCGCCGGATGTGATCTCTCGGTTGAATGTAATGACAGAGCAATCGAGGAAAATTTCTATGAGTGGGAGTCACTAATGAAACCCCTGGATGGCTTAAACGTGCTGGATTTTAGCCAGTTTTTGGCGGGACCCTCGGCCGCGCTTCGGCTGGCCGACATGGGCGCCCGGGTGATCAAGATTGAACGTCCAAAGACTGGCGATCTTGGGCGCCAACTTTACATCTCGAACCTCGCTCTGGACGGCGACAGCACGCTTTTTCATTCCATAAATCGCAATAAGCAGAGCTTTGCCGCGGATCTGAAAAACGAACGGGACCGGCAGCTCGTGCGCGAGTTGGTGGCTCACGCCGACGTGATGATTCAAAACTTCCGGCCCGGCGTAATCGAGAGACTGGGGTTCGATTACGAGAGCGTCTGCCAGGACAATCCGCGGTTGGTCTATGGTGAAGTAACCGGCTACGGAAAGACCGGACCTTGGCGGGACAAACCAGGACAGGATCTGCTGGCTCAGGCTCTCTCAGGTCTTCCTTGGTTAAATGGAAACGCGGACCAACCGCCCCTTCCCTTTGGCCTCTCCGTCGCAGACCTGCTTGCGGGAGCTCATCTGGTGCAGGGCATTTTGGCCTGCCTGGTGCGGCGCGGAGTTACCGGGCGCGGTGGCCGGGTTGAGGTCAGCCTGATGGAGTCGATTCTGGATGCGCAATTTGAGCTGCTGACGACATTCCTGAACGACGGCGGCAAGCCGCCGGCGCGTAGCGCCGTGAACAACGGCAATGCTTATCTTGGTGCGCCTTACGGACTTTATCAAACTGCGGACGGGTTCCTGGCTCTCGCAATGGGATCTGTGATCAGGCTGGGTCAACTCCTCGGCTGTTCACAGTTAGCTGCCTATGCAGATCCGAAGTCCTGGTTCGAGCGCCGTGATGAGATCAAGAGCATTCTGGCCAAACACCTGAAGACGCATGGCACAGATCATTGGCTCGGCATTCTGGAGCCTGCTGATGTCTGGTGCTCGGATGTTTTCACATGGTCGCGCCTGGTTGAACACGAGGCGTTCAAGACCCTCGACATGCTACAGGAGGTCACTTGCCGCGATGGCTCGATACTCCGCACCACGCGTTGCCCAATACGTATTGACGGCGAGATTTATAAAAACGGAAACGGAGCGCCGCGTGTGGGCCAGCACACGGATGACATTAGCGAGGAGTTCGGCCTTTGCGCCATACACGAAACTAAAGGGATCTGAAGTGGCAGCGGAGAATCTACATGGCTAGCCGGCATGGAGTTTTTCGAATCGCGGTCCGCAAATTTGCGCCGTTTGAATCGGCGATTGCGAAACAGTGGGAGATCTTCGAGCGGCGCCATCAGACAGGGCTCACGCTGGAAGCTGTGCCTTTCGACCTCCATCCGCTGCATGAATCCTTGTTCGTCAATAGGGGTTTGGAGCGCGGCGAGTGGGACACCGCGTTCATCAGCACAGATTGGTTGGCCGAAGCGGGCGAATCCGGGGGGCTGGTGGATCTTGCGCCTCATCTTGATACATCGCCGCTGGAAGGTTATCCGCACGCTTGGAGCGTTTCGCTATTGAGGCTACAACAATTCGGCAAGCGCGTATTAGGGTTGCCATATCACGACGGACCGGAATGCTTGATCTATCGTAAGGATCTTTTTGCAGATTCCGTGGAGCGAAGCCGGTTTGCGCAAGAATTTGGAGAGTCCCTGGAAGTGCCGCGCACCTGGGAGCAGTTCCGGCGCGTCGCTCGTTTTTTCACGCGCGCGCAGACTTCGCTTTACGGTACTGCTTTTGCCGCATTCCCGGATGGCCACAACACGGTTTATGATTTCTGCCTGCAACTGTGGACGCGTGGTGGCGAACTTTTTGACGACTCCGGGCGCGTGCTGCTGGACACAATGGAGGCCTGCGAATCGCTGGACTATTATCGCGCGCTGCTGAACGATGCCACTGCCGTGCACCCAGAGTCGCGCGCATTTGATTCGGTGAAGTCCGGTTTCGTGTTCGCCGCGGGACATATAGCCATGATGGTCAACTGGTTCGGCTTCGCATCAATGTCCGAGACCATCCCCGAATCGAAAGTCAAGGGATGTGTGGCGGTTGCTCCGGTTCCATCTGGGGCGGGACCCCGAGTTTCATTGAACGCCTACTGGATTCTCGGCATTGCCGCAGGCAGCCCTCATCGCGACCTGGCTTGGAAATTCCTGCGCCATTGCTCCAGTGCGGAAATGGACAAGTTGCTAACGCTCGAAGGAGGAATCGGCTGCCGGAAGTCAACCTGGTCGGATGCACAGGTGAACGCCTTGATTCCGTTCTACCACTGCCTGGAGGACCTGCATGAAGGCGCGCGCGAATTGCCATGTCTGACCAATTGGGCACAATTGGCGGCTGTGATCGATCAGATGGTTCTTGATGCCATCGACGGCCGGGAGTCTACCGTTTCGATAATCCGGAGAGCGCAGGCGCGGGCGGACAATTTGCGAACGGAAGGAGCGCGAACGGCATGAATCCGGGCGTGTGGCTGGGCGCGATATTGGCGGTCGTAGGCGGCGCGCTGCAAGGCGGGTTTGCTGTGCCAATGAAGTACGCTCGGAAATGGAACCACGAAAATATCTGGTTCGTGTTTGTTCTGACCGGGCTGCTGGTGTTTCCCTGGATTCTCACCGTCGCCGCAGTTCCTTCGCTGGCGGAAGTCTATCGTGCGGCATCGCCGGCATCCCTGGCCCTGATCGCCGCTTGCGGCATCGGCTGGGGTGTTGGAGCGACATTGGTAGGGATTGCTTTCCGAATGCTCGGGATCGGTCTGGGCTTCGCGATTGTGCTTGGCCTCAGCGCATTGCTGGGGTCTTTGGTTCCATTCCTCATCCAATCTCGGGAAAACATTTCCAACTTGCAAGGTCGCCTGTACCTGCTTGGAACCTGTGTGATGTTGGTGGGCATCGCGCTTGTATCAGTCGCTGGGTCAATGCGCGAGCGCGCCGCACAACAAGCGAGCGGATCAAGCGATGCAGGCAGGAAACGTTTTGCAGCCGGATTGCTGATCGCCATCGCCGCCGGAGTCCTGTCGTCACTTTTGAGCGACGCGATCGCATTCACTTCCCCTATGGTTGATGCCGCTCGACAATTGGGTGCCTCCCCGGTTTGGGCCTCCAATGTGGTACTGGCGCCAACCACCACGGGAGGCTCCTTGGCCAATTTTATTTACTGCGCCTTCATGATGCGGCGCAACCGAAGCGTAAGACTCTTTTGGCAGCCGTCAGTGGCAAGCCATTGGGTATATGGAATCGCAATGGGAGCATTCTGGTACGGCGGGCTCACGTTTTACGGTCTCGGCGAGCAAAAAATTGGCTCCGTAGAGGGATGGCCGCTGTTTATCGGGGCGATGATCCTCAGCAGCAGCGCCGCCGGCTTCTTAACAGGCGAGTGGAGTTCGGCAAGGCGGGGGGCGAAATTAGTTCTTTGCGCCGGGAGTCTGTTGATTTTCTCGGCTCTGATCGTTGTGGGAATGGCGCACAGCCGGTAATCTGATGCAAACTGGAATCATGAAAATTTCCGATGCCGTAAAGGTCGGCAGAGCAAAGAAGCCCCGGCCAGACTACTCCGTGCCCGCACTTGATAAGGGTCTGGACGTACTTGAAGCTCTCGCAGCTTCCTCCGCGCCGTTGTCGCTCACCGAGCTTGCGGGAACTGTGGAGCAGACGCCTAGCGCGGTCTTTCGGTTATTAAGCCGTCTCGAAGGCCGTTCTTACGTGATCCGAGATCCCGCCTCGGGGCGGTATAGCTTATCACTCAAACTATTCGAGCTGGCGCACAGTCATTCTCCGGTCGAGCGCGTTATCACGATTTCTGGGAAGCTGATGCGTGAGTTGGCCGAATCCGTTCGAGAATCCGTGCACCTGAGCGTGCTCAGCCACGGACGTCTGGTGGTGCTTCTCGATATGGGCAGTCCTCTGCGTGTGCGTTTCGCACACGAGATCGGTGCCCAGTTTCCTCCCGTGCTAACCAATTCCGGGCGGCTGCTTTTAGCGTACTTGTCGGCGGAAGTTCTGCAAGACCACCTTCTCACAGATTCAGATTATGCGCAGTTTTCTCGAACTGAACGAGAGGCTTTTCACGAAGAATTGAAGAAGATCCGGCGGAACCGTTATGCCGTATCCAGCAGCGAAGAGCGGGCCGGCATGAAGGATTTAGCGGTGCTGGTTGGCAACCCCGCTATCGGCGCGACTGCAGCGCTGGCCATCGCCTGTTTGAGCGGTGGCAAGAATAGCGCAGACATCAATCGGCTGCTTGACGCATTGCAGGAGTGCGCAGCCAAAATCACCAATGGGATGGGTGTCAGCTATGATCGTTCCCCGACGCTTTGAGGATTACGAAATCGGGTCCGTCAAGGAAACGCTCGGCAGAACCATCACAGAAGCAGACATCGTGATCCATGCCGGCCAGACCGGTGACTTTTACCCGCACCACATGGATGCGGAGTGGTGCAAGACCCAGTCGTTTGGCCAGCGAATGGCACACGGAACATTAATCTTCAGCGTGGCGGTGGGGATGGCGGCAGGAGAGGTAAATCCCGAGGCGTTCAGCTACGGCTACGATCGTCTGCGCTTCATCAAGCCAGTCTTCATCGGTGATACGTTGCACGTTCGCGTGACCATCAAGGATAAGCGGGACAGCCCAAAATCGCCGCGCCACGGGATAGTGGTGGAGTTGTGCGAAGCCTTTAATCAGCGGAATGAGACTGTGCTGGTCTGCGAACATCTGCTGATGGTAGCGCGCGAAAATTCGGCGACAGCCAAATGAATCAACTGCAAGCAGCGTTTTACGAAGGAAACCAACGCATCCGCATCGGGGCGTGCACGCCGGTTCCGCCAGGAGCCTCCGAAGTCCAGATTCGTGTCTCCTATTGCGGCATTTGCGGCACCGACCTGCACGTTTTCCATGGCGCTATGGACCATCGCGTCCACATTCCGCAGGTGTTGGGCCACGAGATGTCCGGAACGGTCGTGACGGCCGGCGCTTCTGTTCAAAGTTTCGCGCCCGGCGACCGTGTCACCGTACGCCCGCTTGCTCCCTGCGGTCACTGCCCCGCTTGTCACGCAGGCCACAGCCACATCTGTCATAACCTGAAGTTCATCGGCATTGACGCGCCTGGAGCATTGCAAAGTCTTTGGACCGTACCGGTCCACACCCTTCATCGGCTGCCTGAATCGCTCAGTCTCGAGCAAGGCGCGCTCGTTGAGCCGATCGCGGTCGCTTGCCATGATGTACGCCTCGGCGGAGTGGCGTCTGGCGAATACGTTGTCGTGCTGGGCGGCGGGCCTATCGGCTTGCTCGTGGCGCTAGTCACGCGCAGCCGGGGCGCACGCGTAGTGGTCAGTGAAGTCAACCCGTTCCGCATCAAGCTGGCGCGTGAGTTTGGGCTGGACGTCGTCAATCCGCTCGAAACCGACTTGGTTCAAAAGATCATGGATGAAACCGGTACGGCCGGCGCCGATGTGGTCTTCGAAGTTTCGGGATCAGCAGCGGGTGCCGAAATGTTGACGAAGATTCCGCGTACCCGCGGCCGCATTGTGGTTGTCGCGATCTTTTCCCAACCACCGAAGATCGACCTATTCCGCTTCTTCTGGCGCGAACTGCAACTGCGGGGCGCCCGTGTGTACGAGCCGGAAGATTTCGAGGCTGCTATCGCCCTTGCCGCTTCCGGAAGTCTGCCTCTCGACCGCATCGTCACTGCCATCCAGCCGCTGGAAGCCCTTGCCGAAGCGATGCATGAGTTGGAGGGTGGTGGCCCTGTCATGAAGATTCTGGTGCGGTGCGCGGAGAGCTGACTTGAATACACTCGATCTCTTCAAACTCGATGGCAAAACTGCGCTCGTGACCGGATGCCGTCGCGGCATCGGCAAAGCAATGGCCATTGCTCTGGCCGAAGCAGGAGCCGACATCATCGGCGTCAGCGCATCTCTCGAAGCCAAAGACAGCGCTATTGAACGGGAGGTACGCACCCGCGGACGCAAGTTCAGCGGTTACTCGTGCGATTTCGGTGACCGAAAAGCGCTGTATGCCTTCATCGATCGTGTCAAGGCAGATTTCCCTGTCATTAATGTCCTCGTAAACAACGCTGGGACTATCCTGCGCAAACCGGCGGTCGAACATTCCGACGAGCTCTGGGACCGGGTCCTGGAAGTCGATCTGAGCTCTCAGTTCGTTCTTAGCCGCGAAATCGGCAAAGACATGGTGAAGCGCGGCACGGGCAAGATCATCTTCACCGCCTCGCTGCTTACTTTCCAGGGAGGTGTTACCGTGCCGGGATACGCTGCGGCGAAGGGCGCTATCGGCCAGCTCACCAAAGCGCTGGCCAACGAGTGGGCTGGCGCCGGCGTTCAAGTCAACGCTATCGCGCCCGGTTACATAGCGACGGACAATACGGAGGCGCTGCGCAACGATCCCGTGCGCAATCCGGCCATTCTGTCCCGCATCCCCGCCGGGCGCTGGGGATTGCCTGAAGACTTCAAAGGCGCGGTGGTTTTCCTGGCTTCCTCCGCGTCCGATTACGTAAATGGTATTGCCCTGACCGTGGATGGAGGATGGATGGGGCGATGAACCGCCTCTCTTTCTTCCCCCTACGGCGGAGCGCGTGATCGTTAGTCTGCGTGACTCGGCTAAATATATTCGATCACCTAGTACCCTTGGGGCTGTCCTAACAATGCTGTGCCTAATAATAAAGAGCATTCCATGAATCGAGAATTCACTCGCCGCACATTTCTGAAAACCACAGGTATGACAGCAGCAGGGCTTGGCGCGGCCGGCTTCCTGCATGCACAACAAGTGTGGGAGCCCACCTGGAATTCCCTGACAAAACATGCCGCCCCCGCATGGTTTCAAGACGCTAAGTTCGGCATCTATTTCCACTGGGGAATCTACTCCGTGCCTGCCTTTGACAACGAGTGGTATTCCCGCAACATGTATATCGAAGGCTCACGCGCCAACAAGTTTCACAATTTGGTGTACGGGCCTCCGTCGAAATTCGGATACAAAGATTTCATCCCGATGTTTCACGCCGAGAAATTCAGAGCCGGGGAGTGGGCGGAGCTGTTTCGTAAGGCCGGCGCGAAGTTTGCTGGGCCTGTAGCTGAGCATGCTGATGGGTTCTCCATGTGGGACTCGAAGGTGAACAAATGGAACGCTGCCCGCATGGGCCCTTGCCGTGACGTGGTCGGTGAGTTGAGCCGGGCCATACGCAACGAAGGCTTAACGTTTATTACCACTCTTCACCATCAGTGGCTATGGGGCTGGTATCCGACCATGGACAAATCTGTCGACTGTTCCGATCCGAAATACACCGGGCTCTACGGACCGCCAGCTCCGGGAAGCCCTTTCGACTACAAAAATTCCCCGCTCCCCCACCAAGACTTTCAGGACGTTTTCGTCGCAAAAACCCGGGAAGTAATCGATAAATACCGCCCCAGCCTCGTCTACTTTGACGCCCGGTTGAACATCATTGACGAGCGTCATCTCGCTAGCCTGATCTCTTATTACTATAACCAGGGCGAGCAATGGCACGAGGAGGTCAGCTTGACCTATAAGAACAAAGATCTGCCATCGGGCACGGGGATTCTTGATATCGAGCGCGGCAGGCTTGGAGAACTAACTCCTTATAACTGGCTGACAGACGACGTCCTCGACTGGAATTCATGGTGTAACATACAAAACCCCGATTACAAATCTGCGGACCGGATAGTGGACGAACTGGTGGATATCGTCAGCAAGAATGGCAACCTGCTGCTCGATATCCCACCTTCGGCTGAGGGTGTGATCCCTGAGCCGGTGGTAGAACGCCTGCTCGCTATTGGTAAATGGCTGTCCATAAATGGAGAAGCAATCTACGGCACGCGGCCGTGGAAGATTTTCGGCGAAGGTCCTACGCAGATCGAGGCAGGAGAGTTCGGCGAGGCAAAGACTCCAAACTTTGGTGCGGAAGACATTCGCTTCACCAGCCGCTGGAAGACGCTTTACGCTACCGCGATGGACTGGCCGAAAGAGAGCAGTGGACTGGTGATCAAATCTCTTGGCTCGAACCGCGCGCTTCTTAAAACCGGTGAAATTGCCAATATCTCTCTTCTGGGCAGCGATGCCAAGCTTTCATGGCAGCACAATCCTGCCGGGCTCCGAATCACTTTGCCTCCGGAGAGACCCGGCGACTTCGCTTACGTTTTCAAATTGTCGCTGAATTAGTGCGGCACCAGTCGAATCAAGGGGGGCCTAGGAGTACGCGCCACAAGGAAAGGGGCTATCGGCTTCGGTAGTGATGCAGTACTGCATCACTACTTCGGCTCCCTATATCTCTATCCCCCTCCCGAAGACGAGGTTATAATTATAGTTTGTGTTCAACTTTGCGGCTCCCCGTGCAGTGCTCGTGATTGTCGCGCTCTGCGGCCCCTGCTTTCCTAGCGCTAACGACAGCGATGTAGTTTCTAAAGCATCCACGCTTTCTCATGCGGGGAAGATAAAGCAGGCGGAAGCGATGCTGCGCTCGGCGGTAGCAGCGAATCCCCAGTCCGCGGTTTTGCACGGCGCATTGGGCAAACTACTCTTTCAACAAAAGAGGTACGAAGATTCTGTTGAGGAACTGGGCCGCGCCGCACAGATATCGCCCGAGTCGCACGAATACAACTTGTTCCTGGCAGAGGCCCTATTGGGCTGCGGGCGCTTCCAGGTTGCCGTGGATTTTTTGCAGGCGGTGCGCCAGCGCTTCGATAAAGACGCGCAATTTCATTATGACTTGGGATTCGCTTACTACAATCTGAACAAGATGGCGTTGGCCCAGAAGGAAATTGAGGAAGCGGTTCGTTTAGCCCCCAATCTCGACCGCGCCAAGTACCTGCTGGCCGGTTGCCTGATCTCGGCGGGTGATTCTGCCAGAGCTATCGAGGAACTCCGCAAGCTGGTGGCGGAAAAGCCGAAGAACGCACTCTATTGGGTCACTTTGGGACAGCTGCTGAGCCACACCGTAGGAGGGGAAGCGGAAGCTTTGCGCGTGGTACGGCAAGCGCTTGCCCTCAACCCGCGCGACGCCCACGTGCAGTTTGTGGCAGCCACGGTATTCTCGCAATGTGGTGATTTCGCCGGTGCCCGTCCTTTGCTGGAACGGCTGGCAAAGCTGGATCCAAGCGTTCTAGCGGTGCACGTGCAGTTGGCGCGGGTGTACTCCCGCTTGGGAGAACGGGAGCTTGCGCGGAGAGAAACCGAGATCGCCAATCAGTTGCGCCAACGCGCCGCCTCCCCAGCTTCCCCACCCCCGGGCGAGCCAACGGCCGACGTTGCTCAACATTAGTCTCAAACCCTCCTTTGTCCATGAGCCGTCATTTCGACGCTGTGACCTGTCCCTCGGTGATCGTCATGTAACGGTTCATGTCAGGCTTGACGATGCGGTCCAGCCGATGACTGGGCAAAGGCCATTTGATCTCGACCCAGTCGATTTGCGCTTTACCCGCTCCAAGAATCTCTCTCGGGTCTTGGCTGGACAGGTAACTTCCACCGGCCGTCTTGAGACGTGTAAATACCCGTCCACCCACGCTCCACCGCATCAAAGCTCCCGTACCTTCGGGATTCGCCACTTTTCCTCGCAACCGGAGTCCCAGCCAATTGTTTCCGCTTCCCGCAGTATTCATCAGCACGTGAGCCGGACCACCATTCTCGGTGAACACGACGTCTGGATATCCATCATTGTTCAGATCGCCCACCGCGAGGCCGCGGCCGGAATACTTCTTACTAAAGGCTTCCCCTGCCAGGTGCGCGATATTTTCCATTTTCTTTCCGCCAATGTTATGCATTAGCACGATCGGTTGGCGGTAGGTGATTCCTGGGTTGCGAGATTCGACAGAATCATCAGGATGGCCGTTGCACACAATTAGGTCTGGCCAACCATCATTGTCATAGTCGAAAAAGCGCAGCCCCCAGCTGCTCAGCATCCGGGTGGCTTGACTGACGCCGGTTCGAAGATTGGCGTCGTCAAACATCTCCTGCCCGATGTTGCGGTACAACGAGGCAGTCTGGGTGTCGATATTGCCGACCACTAGATCTTGCCGGCCATCCTGATCAAAGTCTCCGGCATCCACCCCCATTCCCGAACGTGACGAGCCCTCGCTGCTGTAGCCGACTCCGGCTTCCACCCCGATTTCTTCGAACTGCTTGCCCCCGTGATTCACCCACAGGAAGTTCGGCACCGTATCATTCGAGACGAATAGGTCGAGAAAGCCGTCGGCATTGATATCGGTTGCCACCGCACCCCAAAGCTTGCCCGCTTGCGAACTGATTCCTGTGCTCGCACTTACGTCCGCGAACTTTCCGTTTCCTAGATTCCGATATAGTCGGCTGGGTCGAGGCTTGAGAATCTTCGGATTGCAGTAAAAAGCTTTCTGGGTTAATGCTTCGTCTGGCGTTCCTCCGCCATAGGATTCAGCTGCCGAGCAGATCTTTAGGTTGGAATAGTCGGCAAACTCTCCCACAAACAAATCGAGCTTGCCATCATTATCGAAATCGAACCAAACTGCACTGCTACCCCATTGAGGCGGCGTAATGCCGGAAGCGGAAGTCACGTCCGTGAACGTGCCGTTTCCGTTGTTGTGGTAGAGCACGCATTTTCCGAAGCCGGTGATGAAAACGTCTTCGTAGCCGTCGCCATCGTAGTCCGCGACTGCGACACCTTGACCGAACAGATCGGCGGTCAAACCTGCCTGGACCGAGACATCAGTGAAAGTGCCATCTCCATTGTTGCGATAAAGTACTGGGTGCAGCTGAGTGTCGGGCGCGAAGAAGGCACTCGAACCCGAGTCCACGAACAAAATGTCGGGCCACCCATCGTTGTTGTAATCGAAAATCGCGACGCCGGCTCCAGTAGTCTCTGGAAGATACCGTTGCTGGGAAAACCCGTTGTGATGAACCCAGGTGATTCCACTCTGGCTGGGAGGAATTTCCCGGAAAATCGACTTCGGACCTGCCGGGATCGCACCCAGAGCGGCAGCCATCAGTGGGCCCACGAAAAAGAACCAAGCGTTTCGCAAGGAGATATGGATGATCATTATCCACAAATCCTGGCAGCCACGTCCCCTCCCGCGTCCGGCGGAGCTTCGAGAGAGCCATGCTGCCTGCCAGAATTTCCCCACGGCAACAATAATGCGCAGGGCTGGCCCGCGGGCAGGAGGGCCGCAAACCCATGGGAATAATTTTGAAAGAGCATAGTTGGAGCGTGCCTCTCCCGCGGCCTAAGCCGCGATTCGCATAGCCCTACTGCGTGGTCCTCCGAGCTTTGCCCTTCTTCGAGCACTATTCCACACGAGACCAGCGAACGCGCGAATTTTAACCAACCCCTCGCCGGCGTAATGAAGTTGAAATGCTTTTTACCTCCCCAGCGCGAACCCTACGTACACTCCTCCTGACTTCGACTTCGGGTCTTTGCCGCCGCCGGCGGCGATGGCGACATACTGACGGCCATCCACTTCGTACGTGATCGGCGTGGCGTTGCCGGAGAAAGGAAGCGTCGTCTCCCACAGCAGCTCTCCCGTGGATTTATCGAAGGCGCGGAATTTCTTGTCGTAGTTTGTGGCTCCGATGAAGAGAAGTCCGCCGGCGGTGACGACCGGCCCGCCATAGTTGTCGGTACCGGTATTTTTCAATCCCTGGGCGGCGAGTTCGGGGTACTCGCCCAGCGGAACCTTCCACGCATATTCGCCCGTATTTAGATTGATCGCGTTCAGCGTTCCCCACGGAGGCACAACCGCTGGATACCCCTCGGGGTCGAGGAACTTTTTATATCCGGTGAAGCGGTACTTACTTTGCAGGGCGGGCTCGGTGGGAGACGGCATCTGATCTTCGCTCAGTGTCAGATAACCAATCAGCGCACCGATTTGTGTGGCGGAAAGACTGGGGAAGGCCGGCATTCTACCCCGGCCTTTTTGCAGAACGTCCGCGATTGCCCCCGACGTCAGACGGCTTCCCACTCCAATTAAAGATGGAAACGCTGGCGGCGAGCCTGCCCGATTGTCGCCATGGCAGATGGAGCATTGGCTTTGGTAGATGCCGGGCCCGCTGGAGTCGTCGGAGGTATTCTCGGCCAACGCCCCCGTCCATGCAACGTCGTTGGCGTTCACGTAAAGGATGCCGGTTTCAAGATCAAATGCCGGTCCGCCCCATTCCGCGCCGCCATCGAAGCCGGGGAAAATTACTGTGTTCTGTTTCGTGCCCAGAGGCACGAATTGTCCTTCGCTGCGAAAAGTTTGAAATTGCTCGAGCGCCCAGTGGTGCATTTCGGGAGTTCTGTTGGTCAGCAGGTCTTCTGTTAGGAGCTGACGCGCGTAGGGCGCGGGCTTGGTCGGAAGAGGTTGTTCCTTCGCCGCAACTTCTCCCGGAACATTGCTAGGAGGGTATTTGTGGTATTCGATGGGAAACAGCGGCCCGCCGTTTGCCCGATCGAAAAGATAGACGAATCCATGCTTTGTGGTTTGCGCGACTGCGGCCACATCTTTCCCGTCGCGTTTCACAGTCACCAATACTGGAGGAGAAGGAAAATCGCGGTCCCACAGGTCGTGCCGCACGCCCTGGAAATGCCAGATGCGCTCACCGGTTTCGGCGTTGAGCGCGATTTCGCTGTCGGCAAAAAGATCGTCGCCCACGCGATCGCCACCGTAGAAATCGAACGCCGCCGAGCCTGTGGGAACATAAAGAATGCCGGTACGCTCATCGAGGGTCATTCCCGCCCAGTTGTTGGCTGAGCCGATGGTTTTCCATGCGTCCTTCGGCCAGGTGTCGTAGCCGAACTCGCCGGGATGCGGAATGGTGTGGAAACTCCAGCGCAGCCTTCCCGTACGCACATCATAGGCGCGAATGTCGCCGGGAGGACATGGCAACGTTTCCGGTTCGCGGCCTCCAACTACAAACAAGTCTTTGTAGACGACTGCTGGGCTGGTAAGCGCGATGGAAACGCTTGCGGGATCGCGGCCAAGGTTTTCGCGTAGATCGATTCGGCTGTGATCGCCGAATCTGGCGATTGCACTGCCGTCGTCGGCATTAATCTCATAAACAAAATTCATTACGCCGACGATGATGCGATGATCGCTGCCGCTTTCCCAATATGCAAGTCCGCGATCGGGTTGCGTGCCAACGATGCCGGAATCAAATTTCCACTTCAGCTTTCCGGTCGCGGCATCAAGCGCAAAAACTTTTTGCGAAGGCGAGATGCCGTAGAGAATGCCGTGAACGACAATTGGACTAGTTTGCAGCCCTCCCGTCTCTTCGGTCTCGTAGATCCAGGCGATCTGGAGCTGCTTAACATTAGCCTTGTTGATTTGCGCCAGCGGAGAGTAGTGAGCCCCGTTCTCGCCGAGGTAGACCGGCCAGTCGCGGTTTTGGACCCTGGATAGGTGCTCAGGCTGCTTTTGCGCTGACAATGAAACTGCCGAGATCACGAGAAAAAGCACTAACCACAGCGGACACAGCAGCGCACAGAGGAAGACCATGGCCTTTCTCCGTGTGACTCTGTGTCGTCCGGGAGTTTTGCCAATGTCCGGACATCCGGTGCAGGTTGTCCAGCGCAAGTTTACCTCAAGTGAATTGAACCCTCTCGCACCCGATCGACCCGATAACTTGTCTGTCGTTTTGCGGTGAGCATCGACACGATCACTGGATTCGGACTTTCGTCGACTGGCAGTAGCTGCCAAAACATCCCTTAATTAATTAACGATAAGACAAGTCGGTCGCGCGCAAAGCAGCCAGACTTCGCGTCGCCTTTCATCGAAACGTTTCGAGAGTATCCACCGTGCTGGGAATTGTTGTCAAGTAAATTCTGGGGGTTGGGCTGAGTAGCGGAGTGTTCTATGCTCTAATCGGTGAAGACCAGGCGAGAGAGGTCAGCAATTGTGTGTGCTGCCGTCATCGAAGCTGCCGACCGGCGTGAACTGGTGGGTCGTCCCCACAGCGATGGAGGGAGTCGCGGGTGTCACCGCAATGGAAACGAGATGAGCCGGCACGACCGTCAAGGCACTGGTGTCGCTGAATGCCGCCACAGTAGCGGTGATGGTGGCGGAACCGGCGGCCACGGTCGTAGGGATGCCTGAACTGTTGATGGTTCACTTTCCCGCATAAATAATGTGCCAGATGGAATTCGACGCGTCGTCGGTGACCAGCAGTGAGCCATCCGGAGCGACTGTAACTCCAACTGGCCGTCCCCAGACCTGTGCATTGTCCACCACGAATCCGGTCATGAAGTCCTCGTATTCGCCACTCGCGTGCCCGCTCTGATGCAGTGCGACACGAATCAGTTCATAGCCCACTCGGACAGATCGGTTCCAGGAACCATGCTCGGAGGCAAATATATCGCCCCGGTATTCCGCGGGAAACTGCTTTCCATCATAGAACGTGATTTGCAGGGACGCGATATGGGGATTCAATATGACATCGGGCGTGATCACTTTGTCCTTGAGCTCAGGGTGTTTGCCCTGGTGGCGCGGATCCTGATGCCCGCCCATATACCACCATGGCCAGCCATAAAAGCCGCCGTCCTGGACGTGCGTGATGTAGTCCGGGACGAGATTATCCCCAAGCCCATCGCGCTCGTTCGTCGAACACCATAGTTCGCCAGTCTGGGGATTTATGGCAAGCCCAACAGGATTGCGGATGCCCGATGCATAAACTCGCATCTCCGATCCATCGGGATTGAACTGAAGAATGTCGGCCGTATTCTTTTCCGCCGAAGACGTGTCCGGGTCGTCAACATTCGAGGCCGCGCCGACGGCCACGAACATTTTCTTTCCGTCGGGTGAGAATTGAATATCGCGAGTCCAGTGATCTTCGCCACCTGGCAATTTTGCAATGTGCTCGGCGGGTCCGCGCGCCTTCAAGTCGCCGTTCTGATACGGATAGCGCACAACTTCATGGAGGCTTCCTATATAAACCCACTGCGGATCGGGACCCGGGGGATAGAAATTAATGCCAAATGGCATCGTTAGGCCACTGGCAAAAACTGCAATCAGCTCCGCCTTGCCCTCGTTGGTTACTCCTCGAAAGACTTTTATGCTACCGCCCTTCTCAGCCACGAAAAAGTCGCCATTAGGCGCAGTGCGAATTAGTCGCGGTTCATCGAGTCCGGATGCGTACAGCTCCACTTTGAATCCTGGCGGAACTTTCGGCCAAGCATTCTCCGGACGAGGTACGACTTGGGGCCCATTGCCGGCCGAAGGAGTTGCGAAGGGTGCAGGTAGATCCTGCAGCGTGATTTTGCGAACTCTGCCGGGCTCCTCGAAGCGATAATCTGTGAAAGGAGGTTTCGGGGGTGGTGCCTTTAATTCTGCACCGCTGGCTGCCGATGCGGGAGCACTCGCGGACAAAGCCCTGGAACTGGGCAGCGTTTTCACATAGCTAATGATCTGCCACCTTTGCCGCTTCGGCAGGGCTGCCCAGGAGGGCATCCCATTGTTAACCTCGCCTTGGGTGACGTACCAGAAAAGTTCACCGTCGTCCGCGGACTGAGCCGGGCCTTTGGCCAGCGAGGGAACATTGCCGGAGCCTTCTCCATTTTGCCCGTGGCACTGGGCGCAGTAGCCATGGTACAGCGATTTTCCGGCTTCCGCGGCCTTGGGACCATCCTGAAAAGGATTCCTCAGTTGCTTGCTTGACGTCGGAGCGTTGTGAAAATTTGGGTTCTGGGCTATCAACCAGGGCACAAAGAGAAAAGTTGTGAAGGTAATTATCGCAAGCGAAACATACACAAACTTGACTTTCACCATTGCTCCTCTGTTCGGCAATCCGACTCACAAGCCGGGCGCTATTCAAACCCGAAAGGTAGGGCTGTTCTGAACGAACAAAGCTCGCCAGATCGCGTCAGCCTGATGTTGCTGTGAAAGCGACCAGTACAGCTCGGGCGGCATTTCGGAGAACCGAAAAAAAATCCGCCTCCAGGTAATGGTGTGTCAGCAGTCAGCGATCCCCCACAATCCTAACTGCCCGAAGGCAGGAGGATATAGGTGAGTGTGCACGTCGATGCACTGTGTTGCCGTCAATACGTCGCTCACTGTGGGTTGGATTTGATCGGGGGCAAGCACATCCACAACATCGAACTTGTGTCTGGTACCTAGGTGGTTGAGAGGGGTAGCTTCCACGTTTGCACCTGTGCTTCGAGTCGAGAGTAAGTTCTGTCTCCTTTATTGGCATTAAATCAATTCTCACTTTTTGTCGAATTTCGATCCGCCAATCTCGCCTGCATTCGAGCCGCACACAGCGTCCGTCCTGCGTAAACATTCTGGGGACTATAGGTTCGCACGATTCGAGATCTCAAAGAACAACTGTATGGGCCATCCTCTTCTTGATGTTACACACAAGACTGCCGTTGTCATCGGCGGAACCAGCGGAATCGGACTTGCCATCACTAAAGCTTTAGCCCGGGCGGGCGAACCTTATTCCATCCGCCCGGCACGTTCCAGAAGTGAGCAAAGCGGTTTGCGAGGTTGAAACGCTCGGCCCGGGATCGCTCGTGCAAACTTGCGATGTAACGGACTGTGGCAGCCTGGTGCATCTACTGCGGTCGGCATGCGACGAATTCGGTTGCGTCGACGTCCTGGTTAACTGTGCTGGACGCACCGAGCGGACGACTACCTCGAAATTCCAGAGTCGGAATGGGACGCAATCATTAAAACTAACCTGACGGGCACGTTGCGGGCTTGTCGTGCGTTCGGCCGACACATGATCGAGCGGCATTACGGCCGGATCATTAACATCGCTTCGCTTTCTTCGTTTGTGGCCCTCTACGAGGCGGCCGCATGCTGTTCGAGCAAGCCTGGAGTCGCGTTCCTGACCAAGTCTCTCGCAATCGAATGGGCCGCAGCGGCGTTTGCGTAAGCGCGATCGCCCCTGGTGTTTTCCACTTCCGAATTTAGTCGCTTTTTTGAGCGAGAGCTCTTACCATACCACTCCATTCGAGAGAAGGTCATACAGGGGACATACCATGAAATATCTTCGACATGCTCTGATCGCAGTTTCGCTTGCCACGCTGCTCGGCACAACCGGCAGCACCGCATGGGGACAAGCAGAAGGTGACCGCCAGGCTCAACTCGCACTGACACCGCCCATGGGCTGGAACAGTTGGAACAAGTTCGCCTGTAATGTCAGCGAACAACTGATCCGCGAAACGGCGGACGCTATGGTCAGCAGCGGGATGAAGGCCGCAGGCTATCAATACGTCAATATCGACGACTGTTGGCAGGTCAGCCGCGACGGTCAGGGAACAATTGTCGCTGACCCAACTCGCTTTCCATCCGGGATTAAAGCGCTCGCCGACTACGTCCACAGCAAGGGACTGAAGCTTGGCGTCTATACCGATGCGGGCAGGCTCACCTGCGAAAAGCGCCCCGGGAGTTTCGACCATGAAGTTCAGGATGCAAAGACCTATGCCGCGTGGGGCGTCGATTACGTCAAAATCGATTGGTGCAACGCCGAAGGTCTTGATCCGGATGTCCAATATGCCAAGTTTCGCGACGCACTGGCGCAATCCGGGCGGCCGATCGTCTTCAGTATCTGTAATTGGGGCGTCAAAGCCCCATGGCAATGGGGACCTCATACTGGCAATTTGTGGCGCACGACTGGAGATATTAAAGACGATTACGACCGCATGTCTGTCATCGGTTTCAGCCAGAATGGTTTGGATAAGTTTGCAGGCCCGGGGCACTGGAATGATCCCGATATGCTGGAAGTGGGCAACGGCGGGATGAAGCGCGATGAATACTTAACGCACATGTCGCTGTGGGCCCTGCTTGCAGCGCCACTGATCGCCGGCAACGACCTGCGCAACATGAATGCCGAAACCAGGGAAATTCTTACTAATCCCGAGGTCATCGCGGTAGATCAGGATACAAGAGGTGTTCAGGGACATCGCGTTTGGGACGAAGGTCCACTCGAAATCTGGGCCAAGCCACTGGCCGATGGCAGTAACGCGGTGGGCTTATTTAATCGTGGCGAGTGGGGAGAATTGAAGATCACACTTGATTTTAAGACGCTCGGTATCGCGGGCCCTGCGCGGCTGCGGAACTTGTGGGAGCACCAGGATATCGGCGCCCTGAACAACTCCTATACCACTGTGGTGCCGAAGCACGGCGTGGTGATGTTAAAAGTATCGAATCAGTAGGGGCGAGGGCTAAAGTAGGAAGACGCGTGCTCGTCTTTTCTCAAAGCGAAGAGCGGTCTGAGAGATGCTCGGTGGGAATTTCTGCTATCTGACGGAGATGAGCGCATGAAGGCGCTGCTGCTTTCGCTATACCGGCATCTGGAGATCGCCGAGCTCCAGTCGGGCGGTTGCGGCGCGTCTGATCAGCGATGTTGTTGTTTCAAATGCAAAGTCGCGGCAATCGACAATTATCAGCGGCATACCAGGCCACTACGTTGAAGATGTCAAGTTCAGCAAAATCTTGGTGCTCGATCGAGGTCGAGGAACCAAGAAGACACCGCCATTACTCCACCGGCATAACCGTTTCGCCGACCTGATCGATGAGTGCGGGAGGAGTTGCCGAGAAATCGCAAAGCTTCACGAATGTGAAGGTTGGGACACAGTGCTTAAGAGTCATGGTGTCAGGGATATAGAGGTTGTCCAGAACCTTTTGCGGGTCATATATAAGGGTCACGCTAATGTACGTTGTGTTGTCGCCCGTCGCCCACCCTCAGCAACGTCGGTCGTCGAAGATTTGCCGGAGCAGTTTCTCCTCGGATGTGCGCTCTTGCAGTGCGCGATGCTACTCCGCATATGAGAGCTGACTCAATCGTGTCAAAGATCCACGCTTTCCCTTCGATTTTTATCGGTTGAAGAGTAAGGTCGCTGGGTTGGAACGGGCTCGCCAACGGAATGCCACTCGCCGAGCCTCATAGCCACTCCGACAACCTGCCCAATCACTTCTGCTTCTTGAGGATAGCAAAACACCCGCGGCGGCACCGGGGAAAGCGGATGGGGCTGAAGAATGATTTCCTCAGGGGTCAATGTGCACCAGCAACAGATGTGGCCCTCACGGGTCTCCACGAAGTAAATGGGCCGTTCGTACTCCGAACGCCAGCCCCCGTCAAGAACCTTATCCCGTGACCCGTCCACCTGAATAAAACTGCCCGGCGGCAGAATGGGATACATAGTCAGATCTTCGCTGCCGATATATCCATAGGTAACATCAACCTTGGCGAATTGTTCCAGATACGCCAGAGGGACCGTTCCCCACTGCTCGACCATGCGCCCGAAATTCAGGGTTTTACGCGGATCGAAAGCGGGATCCATTCGCACCGGCATTTGCACTGCCGTCATATTGGCCAGAGCATTGGAAAGATGAGATCTCGGAGGCGCCGAGATTTCCAGGTCCGACACCTGGACGTCCAGATTCACGTCATACCACTGAAGGAGTTCGCGGAGATCGCGACGGTAAATTACCGCCAAGGAGTACAAGCGGTAAATGCTCGGAATAACACCCTTGGTTTCGAAATCGGAAAGGCGGCTGATGGGAATCAGATACTCTGCGTTGTTGTCGCGCTTGCGGGCAATCCGCTCACTGGCGGTTTCGATGTCCCGCATGGTCAGCCCCAGCCCCTCCCGCAGGACGCGGAGTTTCTGCCCTCCCGTAGTCATGCCCTTCCCCCTCGGCGATTGACCCAACTGATAGCTCCCTCACCGGAGCCTGAGGGGGCTGCGGGCCAAGAGTTATGTGTGTGTATGAATTTCTGGCAGCCCTTGGTTCAATCGCGTTTCTGTTGAAGGCCAGCAGACTTACGCTAGTTGAACAACCCGCCATTTGCTACTTCAGCGATGTCATATCGATGACGAAACGGTATTTCACATCGCTTCTCAGCAGGCGTTCGTTGCCTGAAACTTGTCCAAACCGTCGCTACGATTGTTTTTCTCGTGGTAGTAAAAAGAAGTCGCCACCAGATCCCACTCTTCCACGCCGAATCCTCCCGCCTCATAGTTAGCTTTTTAGTACTTTTAGAAGCCGCCCCAATGCGCGGCTTGCCGTCAGAAGTAGGACTCACTCGCCATGTGAAAAGCAAGCGGCGCGTGACGCCAAAATATCGCGTCCTCCACCACCGGTTTACGCGAACGTACTGCTTCGAAAAACGCCCACAGGTGAGGCTTCATGTCGTCGTAATCCGGCCCACGGAACGTCACCGCTTCGGGTGCCGGTTCGTGTCCGGCGATTTTGGTCACATCGCCTTACGCTTACGATGTATGAATATTACATCCGCCGTTGCGGACGGAAGTAATACGCATAAATGCCACCTAAGATGCTGAGACACACGCCTCCCCAAAACGTCGCGTGGTAGTTCGACAGGACCGTTTGCGGAGGATGGAAAATCTGGTAAATACCGGCGCCAAGAATAATAATGCCGTATACCAGCAGCAGCGAGCCAATGTAGAACCAAACCGATATCGATCGTGAGTCCTTCATCTGTTCTGCCGCTTCTACTTTCTACTACCGAAACAGCCACTGTAAATATAAGAATATAAAGATTGCCGCTGCACCCCAGAAAATGGGTCGCTGCATGAGGGGATAGTGCCCTTGCTCTGGCAACTGAGTACAACCGTACACCAGCCCGGCCAGATCTTCTTCTGTCTTTGGCTTCGTGACTAGGCTGACCATTACCGTCACCGCAAATCCAGCCATCCATGACCACAACATGCGATATAGGTTCTCTGCCATCGGCTGCGCATCGCGCGAGAGCGCGATTTTACTCAATGCCGCTGGATTGGTCCTTACCCAGGCCCACATGCCGATGGATGCGCTGAATCCAGCGAGCAACCCCCAGAAACCTCCCGCTGGAGTTGCGCGCTTCCAAAGCATTCCCACGATAACTGTTGCGAACAGCGGTATGACAAAGAAACTGAACAACGCCTGAACATAGTCCATGATGCTCGCGAATTGCATGGTTAGGTACGCAGTGCCAATGCTGACCACAACCCCTAACATCGTGCTCCACCGACCCATAGAAAGGCATTCCTGGTCGGTAGCCTGGCGACGGAATAGCGGGCGATAGATATCGTACGTCCACACAGTTGCGAAGGCGCTGACGTTGCCTGCCATTCCCGACATAAAACCGGCGATAAGGGCGGTTACTCCCAATCCCAGTAGTCCGGGTCCGGCATACCGAAGCAGCAACAGTGGCAGAACTTCGTTGTAGGTGTGCTGACCGCCTTTTGCGACTCCTTCAGACACCAAGGCCAAGCCGCTGTTGGGCAGCACAGCCAAACCGATCAATCCGGGAAGAACCACGATGATCGGCACCGCCATCTTGAAGAGCGCGCCAATAACAGGCGCGAGCTGTGCAGCGCGCAGGTCCTTAGCCGCCAGTACCCGCTGTACTACAAGAAAATCAGTGGTCCAGTAAGCAAAAGCTCCGACAAAGCCGAGGCCAAACACAACACCTGTCCAGTGGATGCCCATGGGATTCCCACTGAAGTGATCGAGAGTGGTCCACAGATGCAAATAACCTGAGCTTCCAGCGTTTGCCAAGACGCGAGCCTTCAATCCGTTCCATCCGCCTACCTCAAGCATGCCCAGAACAGGCACGCAGAGTGCCCCCACCCATATCAAAAAGAACTGCAATACTTCATTGATGATGGCAGAGCGCAATCCGCCGAGCGTGACATAAACTGCCACTGTCAAAGATGAGACCAGGATGGAAGCGTTCAGGTTCCAGCCCACCACGACCTGCATGACTTTGGCCATGGCAAACATGTTGATGCCGCTCATGAGGATAGTCATGCCAACAAAGCTAAGCGCACTTAGCGCTCGTGTGGATTCGCCATACCTCAATTTTAAGTAGCCGGGAACCGAATGGGTTTTGGAAATGTAGTAGAACGGCATCATCACCAAGGCAAGGAAGACCATTGCTGGGACGGCGCCGATCCAGTACCAATGCGCAGCCAGAAATCCGTACTGATAAGCGGTTGCCGACCAGCCCATCAGTTCTAGTGCGCCCAAGTTGGCGGCCAAAAAACTGATGCCTGCGACCCAGGCCGTCATTTCGCGACCAGCGAGAAAGAAATCGTTGCTGGTGCTGACTTGCCCGCGCAGCAAGAATCCCATGCCGAGCACGGCCAGGAAGTAGATACTGACGATGACTAGATCCAGCCATGAGAGCTGAATGAGGCCGGAAGCAAGGAACAGCGCTATGGGTGAACTCATTCTGAGCACACTCTGCCCGCCACGCAGGCCAAACCTTCCTTATTCACGTTCACTGGAATAGATCACCGGATTCAAGGACGATCTCTCCTCTTTTGAGATCCGGGCACCACCAGTCGATATCGTTGACCTGGTGATTGTTTCTAGGCTCCATGGGAGAGCGAACGATCTGAGGCATAAGGCTCCAAATTTTCCCTTCTCTGTGTACCTCTGTGCCCTCTGTGGTTAAGGCTCTTCCCCACAGAGGACACAGAGGCACACAAAGGAGAATCTAGAAATGCAATTTTTTTAGATACTGATAACTCGTTTGAATGCTATCGAACGGGGACTTGGGCTCATCGTGTTCGACAAAGTAGTGCTTGATGCCGGCGAGATCGGCTTTAGCGAAAATTGCTTTCCAGTCGACGACGCCGCGGCCGACTTCGGTCATGTTGCCATCCTTGTCGAAGTCTTTGACATGAACCAGGGGAAACCGGCCAGGATATTTCTTGAAATACGCCAGAGGATCGGCTCCCGCCTTGTGAGCCCAGCCGAGGTCCATTTCCATCTTGACCAGCGTGGGGTCGGACTCGGAAAGCAAAATGTCGTAAGGGAGCTTGCCATTCTCCGGCTTAAATTCTTCGACGTGGTTGTGATATGCGAATTGAATTCCGGCTTTCTGGCTCTCCGCGCCAGCTCGGTTGAAGGTTTCTGCCGCCCGCTTCCAGCCGTCGGGCTGCTTGAGCACGTCCCGATCAATCGAGGGATTGACGATGTACTCGTGGCCCAGAATTTTGCTTGCCTCAAGTACCTTCGGCCAGTTTTCCGGCGAGAGTGCCGAATAAGGGACGTGAGTGGAGGGAGCGGCCAAGCCGTCTGCGTCCAGAATCTCTCGGGTGCGCTTGGGTGAGGGATTGAACTCGGGGATGTGGCCGAAATATCCCGCAAACTCGACTTCTTTGTACCCGATGCTCGCCACTTTCGCGAGCGTGCCTTCATAATCCTTCAGCAGCGCATCGCGCACGGTATAAAGCTGGACGCCGATCTTTTCGATGCGATGTTCAGAAGCAGCCCAGCCCAAGCGGCTCATCAGCGCTGCCGCGGTCGTGCTTCCGATAAACGTCCTACGATCCATAATTCCTCCAGGAATCACTGCACGCTCTGACTAGGCTCAACAAGGTCTTCGGGATCAATTCTCGCCCACCATCCTCTACTCTGTTCCCCCGGTTCTGTCAGAGAATAGATTTCGCCAGTCTCTTTATCTCGGTACTACTCTTCCCTGCTTGAATACCGAGTGCGTCCCATAACGGGGAGGCTTTCAACATATCCTCCTGCAATAGTGACGTCGTCGTTCAATCGCGACCTCCTTCGGAAAGCATGAACCGCAGTTCCGTGTACTCCCAATCCGCGCCTGAAAAATTGAGTCTTCGTTCTCTAGGCTCACAATTCCTTCATAACCCACATCCATATAGGCACGGGGCATCCAATACAGTGTGCAGTTCCATGTTATCCAATGGCTCTCAGTCTTTCATCGAAACGTTTCGAGAGTATCTACCGCGTTGGGAATTGCTGTCAAGTAAATTCTGGGGGGCTTTTTGGGGGCTGAGTAGCTGACGTGCTCTAATATTGGGGTTCACCAGAAGACAATCATGGGAACCGTGAAAGCAAAGAAGCCCAACCTTTCTTCAATCTGGTGATCGCCACGCCAGATGAGCGTCGCGAATTGACCCGTGCAGCGGATAGCCTGCGCGGAACATCCTTTAGAGAGTTTTCTGGGCAGCGCTCTCCAGGTAGGTATCTGGAAGCGGCCGGCTCTGCATCAGGTTAAAATCCTTCACGTCCTTTAGTGCAAATGACGCGCCTGCGCTGCGCGGCAACTTGACGTGCGTGAAATCTGAGCCGTCAACATCATCGAGCACGAACGCCGGACGAAGATCATCCCACATTGGCTTAATCTCGATATTGCGCATGGTCAGTCCTTTGACATGCCGAATAAAGAATCCGTGCGCCGGCATTGGTCCAAAAGGCTCGGGATCAGGATATGAATTTTCGATTTCGGGCGGAGAGATCCCAGCAGCTTCTTTTGTGCCGCCGCCACGGTGTTGTATGTAGATGCTGTCAAACGTGAGATCTTCAATGCAGTGATCGGGAATGCCAGTAATGATCGCGGCTTGCCCCGAGTCCGCATTCGACACGACCACATTGCTGATCAACACCCGCCTTAGCTGTCCGATAGCGACGCCTGTTGGGCCGCGCATCCTGCTACCCAAACGAAGAAAGAACGGCACATCTGTTAAGTCGCGCATTACGATGTTGCTGATTGTGACATCTTCGAGCAATCCACCATCCACCGTTTCCAGCGCGATGCCACGGCAGCTCTCCACCACGCAATTTGTAATCGCAATATTTCGAAATCCGCCATTGCTCTCGGTGCCGAATTTGATTCGTCCATGTCGCGGAATCCATCCCAACACCGACAAATCGGGCGGCGCCTTGTAATCGGGGCCAATATGCTTATAGGTGGCGTCGAGCAATGTGCCTTCCTCGTACCCGCCGGTAACGTAACAATTCGTGATAGTCACATTATCGGTAGGTCGCGCATAGCCAAGCCCGAAGGAACTCTTCAGACAGATGCCGTCATCCCAAGGGGAATTGACGCTGCAATTGGAAATACGGACGTTCCGGCAACAATCCACGTCGATTCCGTCGCGATTGGTGTCAATCAAAAGGTTGTCGATTGTGAGATTGTCCACGCCCGTCGCAAGAATCGCGAAATGACCACCGTGCAAAATAGCGATGTCACGAAGCACGACATTATGGCAATTTTTCAGGCTAATGCTCTTGTTGCCGACGCCCGGCGCGAGCGCTGTGTCGCCTGCACCGCGGCTCAAACCTTTGCCCCAAATGAGACCTGGACCGAGGATAGAAATATCGGAAATATCTTGCCCCCAGATGAGACTGTTATGCCAGTGACTGTGGCCGAAGTCCTGATACTTATCCCATTGCATGGGTTCGGGAGGATCATAGCCTTGCCCGGCCCCCGAAGCAGGCGGCTCAGCAGCAACGATGGTTGCCCCGGGGCCGAGGTACAGGTTGACCTTGCTCTTGAGGTGAATCGAATAGCAAAGGTAGGAACCAGCGGGGAAAAATACCCTCCCACCGCCATTCGCGGAAGCCGCTTCGATTGCCTTATTGATCGCGTGACTATCGACACTTTTGCCGTCCCCCTTCGCGCCGAATGATCTCACGTCGAAGTGCTCTCGCGATTCGGGCATCAGCGTCGAAGAGAAGCTTGTCCTACTGTCAGCCAATATCGAACCAGCTGCGCCAAGCGCGCTAAGTTTTAGTATATGTCGCCGTAATGGGCCGCGATCCATGCTATCCCTCCAAGTAATTGCAAACACCAAAAACTCAAATCGTTGGCCGTTCCTGCAGCACTGCGTTGATCGTCGCGTTTTTGGTTTACACTGCTTTACGTCGCGGGGGCGGAAGCCGCCATCCAGTGCCAGCCAATGGCCGGCAATAAAACTCGCGGCACTCGGACGCCAGGGACACCACCATTCCCGCATGCCCATCCAGCGAACGCTCCGATACCCACGATAATAGAGTGAACTCGCGAAATCTCTTTTGGCACGGTCTCATTGTCCTAGTCCTACAATTTGTCCTACGATGCAGGACGGGGATCGACCTTTTTAGTAGTGATGCGAACCTGAGTGGACGGGAGCTTTAGGCCGTGTTGTTCTTCGGTAGATGCCTCAATGTTGATGGTGCCCGGGATCTTTGTGGCCTGCACGATGAGTTGCGCCAGCCCGTTGAAGAGGCTACGCTTCGGTTCTCTGTCGGACTCTTGGCAGTTGGGGTCCCCGTTGCCCACGCCGAGCAGTGCTCCGTCGCCCGTAATCTTGAAACTCATTAGGTTGTTGGCGGTGGGCACGCGTCGACCGCCTGTATCGAGGACCTCCACCCGCAGGATGGCGACGTCTTCTCCGTCAGCATTGATCTCGTTTCGGTCGGCCGTGAGCTTAATGGTCGCGGGTTCGCCGGCGGTTTCCCGCTTTTGCGTCAGGACGACGTTTCCGTTCTTCCTGCCGCGGGCTTCAATGATGCCGGGCTCGTACTTCACCTTCCATTCCAGATGGGTGAGGGGCTGGACTTTCTGGCTACCCAGGCTTTGTCCGTTGAGGAATAATTCGACCTCGTCGACGTTGGAGTGGACCCAGACGGATACTGGCTCGCCGATACGTTGTTCCCAGTTCCAGTGGGGAAAGAGGTGCAACACCGGCTCCTGGCCCCACCAGGCTTTGTAGTAAAAGAAATTGTCTTTAGGGAAGCCGCATGTGTCGACAATACCGAACTGCGAGCTGATCGATGGCCATCCATAGGGCAAGGGCTCACCGCGGTAATCAAAGCCTGTCCAAGCGAAACCTCCAGCAAGAAAGTCACGGGCGGCATAGAATTTCCACCACTGTTCGGCCACTTGCGACCATGGCATACGGTTCACGTCATATGCGCTGACCCAGTTGCGAAGACTGTCATTAATGTAGACACCGCGTGTGCAGGCAGTACCCGCAGTCTCCGAGCCAATGAGAGGTTGTTTCCGATGATTGTCATGATATTCGTCAATGGCGCCGAGGTTGTAATTAAAGCCTTCGACATCAAGTGCCAGTGAGACTCCCTTACCGTAGTTACCGTCGACGGCTGCGGTGCAGATGCGGGTGGGATCAAGCTCATGAGCACGTTCGACCATAGTGGCAACGATGTATTCGCCTTGGGGCTCCCCCTGGAGAACCCACTCTTCATTACCCATGGACCAGAGAATGATTGAGGGAGAGTTGCGAAAACGCTTGATCATCTTTTCCAGTTGTGCTAACCCCTCGGGAGTCGAACTCATCATTCGCGTTTCGCACATCATCATCATCCCCATCCGATCGCAAGCTTCCACCCACTCGGGGGTGGGCATGTTGTGGGAGGTGCGCACTGCGTTAGATCCCATATCTTTCAGCACAACGAGTCGGTACCACTGCAGCCGGTCGGGCAGGGCGGCGCCCACTCCAGCATGGTCCTGATGATTGCAGGTCCCCTTGATCTTGACTGCCTTGCCATTGAGAAGAAAGCCCTTGTAGACATCGAAGACGATGGTGCGGACGCCAAAGCTAATGGGTTCGGCATCGCGAAGCTTGTTCGCTGTATGAACCGAAATCACGGCGGAATAAAGGTATGGGTTCTCCAGTGACCAGAGCGTGGGCGTAGGCAGCTTCACGGCGGCGGTAAAAGTTCTGGAGCTATTTGGCGCCACGGACTGCGGCGCGGCGTCGGCAGTAGCGACGGTCTTACCATCGACGTCGAGTACTTGCCAGCGGACGAGTGGGCTTTCGGATTCCTTGCCGTGGTTTTCAACGACGGTACCAAGGGAGAGCATCGCGGAATTGGGTTTAACGTCCGTGCGGATGTAGCTTTCCCACTTACCGAGATGGAGTTGGTCGGTCTTGGTGAGCCAGACGTGGCGGTAGATGCCGGCGCCCTCGTAAAACCAACCGTCGCCGACAGTGGCATCGACACGCACGACAACGAAATTCTTCTCGCCATAATTAAGGAAGTTTGTGACGTCGATGCAGAAGGGGGTGTACCCGTTATCATTCCGTCCGATGTAACAGCCGTTGAGGAAAACAAGTGCGCTGCGGAACACGCCATCGAATTCGAGGGAAATACGACGGCCGGCGTCGGAGGAGGGGATGCGGAAGGCGCGACGATACCAGCCAACCGAGGTGTCGGGGTATTTGCGCCCGAGTGGCTTGTAACCGTGGTCCTTGAGGGTTTCGTCGTGGACAAAGGGGAGATCGACAGCCCAATCGTGGGGCAGATTGAGGCAGCGCCACTTTGAATCATCGAACTTACCCGTCGCAAAACTGAACTCGCCCATCTTCGCGAAGTCGCTCTGGTCCTTGCCGAACTGGAGATCGAGGAGTGGGTCAGAATCGCTTCCCATAAAGAATTTCCAATCGAAATCAAAGAGAAGTTGGTCGCGGGGCGCGACAGCGGCGAGGGTACCCTCAGCGCCGACGGCATAGTTGCCTCCTAGGAGCGCCTTGACGCGGGCGTTGGCAGAACGGGAGGTGAGAGCGGTTGCGGAGAGCGCGACTCCCGTCCGGAGCAGATCCCGACGAGTGATTTCAAACATGCATCTCCCTCCTAGACCCGATAGATGCGATATAAATCAACATCACAACCGATTATCTTAATGTTAATAAGCGCTGCAGTTGCCCAGAAGGCGTCTGTACCTCGTCCGCGGTACGCTTGCGACCGTAGATCGAGCAGCACGAGAGCCAGGCTCTCTTCACGCAATACTCTGATTTGAACTCTTCAATTCTGGCATTTCCCGCGCTCGCATCTTGAACTGGTTGTGCATAGTACTAGCGAAGTTCATAGCCACGCTGATCCCGACTTGACGAGGCTTGCAATGCTTCTGACCGCCCCACGGAGAAATTCTTCCTCATGTGCAGCCCCGTGACTGACTCGACAAAATTCCTCGGCAATTAAGTTCCCGCAAGGCGGATTGCGGGCTCTCTTGCCAGCCGACTATAAGAGCTTGGAGTTTCTGTGATTTACGGATCTTGTAAAAGGCTTGTAGAGGGCTCTCAACGCTCACGCAAGCCCCCGTGGTTCAGGCCCCCGTTTTGAGCAATCCTCATCAAACGGGGGCACCCTCATGTCTAAAAGCCAAAGATGTCTTATGATGCTCACTAGAATAGATCACCGGATTCAAGGGCGACGCGATGATCTCTCCTGTCTTGACGCCCGGGCACCACCAGTCGATATCGTTGACTTGGTGCTTGTTCCTAGGCTCCATCAGCCTCATATCCATGTCGATATAAATAATGGTCATGACCTGGCGTGGCACAGCGGTCTGATTAGCCCCCGCGCGATGAAACGTCCAACCTGAATGGAAGCTTACGTCGCCCAAAGGGAAGGGTTGCTCAACCAGGCCGGAAGTGGCCAATTTTTCTTTTAGGCTCATCTCGGATTCATCGCTGATCTCCAGGTCTCGGCCCGATTGAAAGCGGTGACTCTTAGGACAGAATGCCAGCGGCCCCATTTCGAGAGGCGTATCCTGCAGCGGAGCCCATGCTGTGATGGTGTTGTCGTTCGACACCGGCCAGTAGTATTGGTCTGCATGCCACGGTGTAACCCCGCCGCCCGGTTCTTTGTAGAGTGCCTGGTCATGGTACACACGAACTCCCCGGCAGCCCATTAGATCGGTAGCGATTCGTGCCAGACGTTTGCCAAAAACAAATTCGCGAATTTGATCGTGTTTAGTCCAAAGGTTCATCACCTGGAGAAAGGCCTTACCATAGGTAGACCGCTTCTCGAGGGGCACCTCTCCCGCAGTTAGTTTTTCGACCATTTCCG
>Ga0073928_10002155_pt1 | contig 34941 bp, 33 predicted proteins | sample PaiPotPPA55metaG_FD_76969 | JGI IMG/M metagenome (GOLD analysis project Ga0073928, IMG submission 76969) | Iron sulfur acid spring bacterial and archeal communities from Banff, Canada, to study Microbial Dark Matter (Phase II) - Paint Pots PPA... ... | reverse complement strand
TGACGGCGCGCATCAGGCTGGTCTTGCCGACGCCATTGCGGCCGAGGACGCAGGTCACCGCGCCCTTCTCGGCGATGACGCCGACATGGCGCAGGATGTGGCTCGCGCCGTAGTAAAGGTCGATATTCTCCGCGGTCAGCATCTATCGCCCCAGATAGACTTCGACGACGTCCGGCTGGCTCTGGACGAAGTCGATCGAGCCGTCTGCCAGGACCGCGCCCTCGTGCAGCACGGTGACGCGCGTGTTGAGGCTGCGCACGAACTCCATGTCGTGCTCGACGACGATCACGGTGCGCGACCCCGCGAGCGACAGCACCAGCGCGGCCGTCGCCTCGGTCTCGCGATCGGTCATGCCGGCGACCGGCTCGTCGAGCAGCAGCAGCCGCTGGTCCTGGATGAGCAGCATGCCGATCTCCAGCCATTGCTTCTGGCCATGGCTCAAGGCGCCGGCGACGCTGCGCTCGCGCCCGGTGAGCCCGATGGTGCGGATCATCTCGGCGATGACGTCGCGCTGCGCACCGGCAAGCTTGGCCAGGAGGGTGCGGCCGATGCCGCGCGGCCCGGCCTGCGCCAGCTCGAGGTTCTCGAACACGGTGAGGTTCTCGAACACGGTCGGCTTCTGGAACTTGCGGCCGATGCCGAGATTGGCGATCGCCGCCTCGTCGAGCCGCGTCAGATCGTGGCTGCCGTCGAAGAACACCGCGCCGGAATCCGGTCGGGTCTTGCCGGTGATGACGTCCATCATCGTCGTCTTGCCGGCGCCGTTCGGGCCGATCACCGAGCGGATCTCGCCGTGGCCGACGATGAAGGACAGGCCGTTCAGCGCCTTGAACCCATCGAAGCTGACGGTGATGCCGTCGAGGTAGAGCAACGGCGCGGTCGGCGCGTCGGCTGCCGGCACGGGCGCGGCGCTCATGGCGCCCCCTCCTCGCCGGGGATAGGCGCCGACGGCGCGGCGCGTCCACGCAAGCCGCGGAGCTGGCCGCCGAGGCCGAGAATGCCCTTCGGGAAGGCGAGCGTCACCAGCACGAACAGCGCGCCGAGCACGAAAAGCCATGCCTCCGGGAACGACCCGGTGAGCCAACTCTTGGCGAAGTTGATCGCCACCGCGCCGATGATCGCGCCGAGCAGCGTGCCGCGCCCGCCGACCGCCACCCAGATGGCGATCTCGATCGAATTGGCGGTGGAGAACTCGCTCGGATTGATGATGCCGACTTGCGGCACATAAAGCGCGCCGGCGATGCCCGCCAGCACCGCCGAGACGGTGAAGACGAAGAGCTTGGCGTGATCGACGCGATATCCGAGGAACCGCACCCGGCTTTCGGCGTCGCGCAGCGCCAGCAGCAGGCGCCCGAGCTTCGACGCGACGATGAGGCGGCAAGCGAGATAGCCGAGGCCCAGCGCGATCACGGAAGCGATGTAAAGGCCGCGCCGCGTCGACGCGGCATGCAGGTCGAAGCCGAAGACGTCCTTGAAATCGGTCAGCCCGTTATTGCCGCCGAAACCCATATCGTTGCGGAAAAAGGCCAGCCACAGCGCGTAAGTGAGCGCCTGGGTGATGATCGAGAGGTAGACTCCGGTGACGCGCGAGCGAAAGGCGAACCAGCCGAAGACCAGCGCGAGTACGCCCGGCACCGCCACCACCATCAGCGCGGCGAAGGCGAAATGGCCGAAGCCCCACCAGTACCAGGGCAGCGCCTTCCAATCGAGGAACACCATGAAATCCGGCAGCTCGGCATTGGCGTAGACGCCGCGCGTGCCGATCTGGCGCATGAGGTACATGCCCATGGCGTAGCCGCCCAGGGCAAAGAAGGCGCCGTGCCCGAGGCTCAAGATTCCGGCATAGCCCCAGATGAGATCGAGGCTCAACGCCAGGAGGGCATAGCAGAGGTATTTGCCGAGCAGCGGCACCAGGTAGTCCGGCAGCTGCAGCGCCGAGCCGGCGGGCGGTAGCGCATTGAGCAGCGGCACGCCGATGACGAGCGCGGCGCCGAGGCCGAGGAACCAGGCCCAGCCGCGCGGCGTCAGCAGGCTCGAGGCTGCCGGCATCGCTCAGCTCTCGGCGGCGCGGCCCTTAAGGGCGAAGAGCCCGCGCGGCCGCTTTTGGATGAAGAGGATGATGGCGACGAGCACGACGACCTTGCCGAGCACCGCGCCGGCGACCGGCTCCAGCAGCTTGTTGACGATGCCGAGGCTCATCGCGCCGGCGAGCGTGCCCAGGAGGCTGCCGACGCCGCCGAACACCACCACCATGAAGCTGTCGACGATGTAGATTTGCCCGAGATTGGGGCTGACATTGCCGATCTGCGACAGCGCCACGCCGGCCATGCCGGCGATGCCCGAGCCGAGGCCGAAAGTGAGCGCATCGACGCGCGCCGTGGCGATGCCCATGGCGGCAGACATGTCGCGGTTCTGCGTCACCGCGCGCATGTGGAGGCCCAAGGTGGTCCGGCGCAGCACGAGGGCGAGGACGCCGAGCACGGCGAAGCAGAAGATCAGGATGACGATGCGGTTCCAGGTGAAGGTCGCGCCGCCGATCGGGGTGAAGCCGCCGGTCATCCAGGACGGGTTCGCCACCTCCTGGTTGGTCGCGCCGAAGGTGCTGCGCACCAGTTGCTGCAGCACCAGGCTTACACCCCAGGTGGCAAGCATCGTCTCGAGCGGCCGGCCGTAGAGGAAACGGATGATGCCGCGCTCCAGCGCGATCCCCACCGCGGCCGTGGCCAGGAAGGCGACCGGCACGGCGGCGAGGAGATAACCGTCGATCCATTGCGGCGGCAGGAAGGCGCGGAAGAGCTGCTGCACGACGAAGGTGCTGTAGGCGCCGAGCATGATCATCTCGCCATGCGCCATGTTGATGACGCCCATCACGCCGAAGGTGATGGCGAGGCCGATGGCGGCGAGCAGGAGAATGCTGCCGAGGCTCAAGCCTTCGAACAGCGTCACCGCGAAGCCGATGAGCTTGAGCCGCCCCTCGACGGCGCTCAGCGCGCCGTCGAGGGCGCGGCGCAGCTCGGGATCGAGATCGGCGGCGTCGCGCTGCTGCGTGAGCACGCTGCGCACCTGGGGGTCGCTGGATTGCGCGAGCGCAGCGACCGCGGCGAGGCGCTGCTCCCGGGAACCGCTGCCGATCCGCGCGGCGGCGAGCGCGAGCGCGAACGCCGCGCGCACTTGCGGATCCTTCTCCGCGGCGAGCGCCTTCTCGAGCGCGGCGCCGCCATCGGCTGCCGGATACTTCAGCGCCTCCTGCGCCGCGCTGAGGCGCTCCTCACGGCTGCCGCCGACGAGGGTGAGGCTGCCGAGCGCGGCATCGATGGCGCCGCGCAGGCGATTGTTGACGCGCACCTTGTCGAGCGCATCGGCGGCCGCATCGCCGAGCGGCGCGCCGTCCAACGGATCGAAGGTCTTGAAGTGGTCGTCCTCGGGCTGGGCGACGACGACGCGGTGGTCCGCCGTGGCATAGAGCGCGCCGTCGTTGAGCGCCTTGAGCACCGCGACGGCGCGGCCGTCGCCCAGCGCGGCGATATCCTGCACCGCCTGGATCTTGGCGGCGAAATCGTCGGCGCCGAGCTGGTCGACCAATTGCTTGAGATCGGCCGCCGCGGCGAGCGACGGCAACAGAAAGAGTGCGACAAGCGCCGACAGGACGCACCGCAACATCACGATCCTCTCGACCAATCCCCCGAGATTGGTCGGCCGGGCCCGGCGATCGGGGCGGCCAGGCCCGGCCGTTCCTCCACGCTAGTTCACGAGAGTCTTGTACTTGGGCTCCGTACAATTCCCGCAAACCCAGGGGAAGCTCCAATCGGCGACCTTGCCCTTGTCCTCGGGCAGGTAGGGGCTCCACGCGTCGGCCTTGATCGCGTTCTTGGTCTGCCAGACCACCTCGAATTGGCCGTCGGGCTGGATCTCGCCGATCATCACCGGCTTCGAGAGGTGATGATTGGTGTTCATCACCGCGACGAAGCCCGAAGGCGCCTGCACCTTTTGCCCGTACATGGCCTGGCGCACCGCATTCACTTCGGTGGTGCCCGCTTGCACGACGGCGTGCGACCACATCTTGAGGCCGATATAGGTCGCCTCCATGGGGTCGTTGGTCACGCGCTTGTCGTTCTTGATGAACGCGTGCCACTGCTTGATGAAGGCGGCGTTGGTCGGGTTCTTCACCGACTCGAAGTAGTTCCAGGCGGCGAGATGGCCGAGAAGGTTCTTGGTGTCGATGCCGGAGAGCTCCTCCTCGCCGACCGAGAAGGCGACGACGGGGATGTCCGAGGCCTTGATGCCCTGGTTGGCGAGCTCCTTGTAGAAGGGCACGTTGGCGTCGCCGTTGATGGTCGAGACCACCGCCGTCTTCTTGCCGGCGGAGGCGAATTTCTTGATCGCCGCGACCTCGGTTTGCCAGTCGGAGAAGCCGAACGGCGTGTAGTTGATCATGATGTCCTCGGCGGCGACGCCCTTCGACTTCAGGAACGCCTCGAGGATCTTGTTGGTGGTGCGGGGATAGACGTAGTCGGTGCCTTCGAGCACCCAGCGCTTCGCTTCGCCGCCTTCCTTGCCCATCAGGTACTCGACCGCCGGGACCGCCTGCTGGTTCGGCGCGGCGCCGGTGTAGAAGACGTTGTTCGAGCTCTCCTCGCCTTCGTACTGCACGGGATAGAAGAGCAGCCCATTCAGCTCCTCGAAGACCGGCAGCACCGATTTGCGCGACACCGAGGTCCAGCAGCCGAACACCACGGCCACCTTGTCCTTCTCGATGAGCTCGCGCGCCTTCTCGGCGAAGAGCGGCCAGTTGGAAGCGGGATCGACCACCACCGCCTCGACCTTCTTGCCGAGCAGCCCGCCCCGCTTGTTGACATCGTCCACCATCATCAGGACGGTGTCCTTGAGTGTCGTCTCGCTGATCGCCATGGTGCCGGACAGCGAGTGCAAGACGCCGACCTTGATCGTGTCCTCGGCCTTGGCCGAAGCCAGCATCGCCGAAACCGCCATGGCGCCGGCCGTTGCCAGCGTCCCCGTGAATTTTCTCTTTTGCATTGGCCACCCCTTTGCCCGTTGAGCCGGCGGGTCCACGCCGCTGCCGGCTGAGTGGCAAGATTCGGGCCAAGAGGGCTATGCGCTTGATCGTCCAGCGGCTTGCTCGGCGAGAACAGCCGCACGCCAGCGGCGGGAGTGTCTGGCCTTGCCGTTGCTGGGTGTTTTTTGCTCACTCTGCCCAATAAATGATCGGCAAGGCCACCGGTTGCCCCTGGAAGCGGCACTGGCGACGGTGGGTACCGCACCCAGAAGCCCACGGCCGGGGCGGTGTCGGCAGGGCTTTGTTGCAGCGAGGTAGCGCGCATGTTGAGATGCCCGGACAGCGAAACGCTGGGGCAACGCGCCGCTCGGGGATGGCTCGGCAGCGGAGGGGGCGGTTTGGTCGATCTGACTCGCAAGTTCGACGTGCTGGTGGTCGGCGGGGGCAACGCCGCGCTGTGCGCCGCCATCAGCGCGCGGCGAGCCGGCGCCGCCGTGCTCGTGCTGGAGGCGGCGCCGCGCTTCTATCGCGGCGGCAACACGCGCCACACCCGCAACATGCGCTGTGCCCATGACAGCGCCACGGAAACGCTCACAGGGCCCTACACCGAGGAGGAGTTCTGGGACGACCTGCTGCGCGTAACCGGCGGCCACACCGACGAGGATCTCGCCCGGTTCATGATCCGCCAGTCGAAGGAGATGCTGCCGTGGATCGCCGCGCAGGGCGTGCGGTTCCAGCCCTCGCTCGGCGGCACGCTGAGCCTGGGGCGGACCAATTCCTTCTTTCTCGGCGGCGGTCGGGCGATGCTCAACGCGCTCTATCTCACCGCCGAGAGGCTGGGCGTCGAAGTCGCGTATGACGCCGAGGTGGTCGCGCTCGAGATCGACACCGGCATGTTCCTGTCGGCGACCGTGGCGCGCGGCGAGGAGCGCATCATCGTTAGCGCCGCCACGCTCGTCGCCGCCGCCGGCGGCTTCGAAGCGAATATCGAGTGGCTCAAGACCTATTGGGGCGAGGCCGCGGACAATTTCCTGATCCGCGGCACGCCCTACAACCGCGGGGGATTGCTCAAGACCCTCCTCGACAGCGGCGTGGGTCAGGTCGGCGACCCGACACAGTGCCACGCCGTGGCGATCGACGCGCGCGCCCCGCGTTTCGACGGCGGCATCATCACCCGGCTCGATTGCGTCGTCTTCGGCATCGTCGTCAACAAGCACGCGCAGCGCTTCTACGACGAGGGCGAGGATGTCTGGCCCAAGCGCTACGCGATCTGGGGCCGGCTGGTCGCGGCGCAACCGGACCAGATCGCCTATATTATTTTCGACGCCTCCTCGCTCGAGCTCTTCATGCCCTCGCTCTACCCGCCCATCGAAGCGTCCGGTATCGGCGGTCTCGCGCAAAAACTGGGCCTCGACAGCGACGCGCTCGAGCAGACCGTGCGCGCCTTCAACGCCGCGGTGAGGCCGGGCACGTTCGACCACACCGCCCTCGACGACTGCCGCACCGAGGGGCTGAGCCCGCCCAAGAGCCATTGGGCGCGGCCGATCCAAGCAGCGCCGTTCTACGCCTACCCGGTCCGCCCCGGAATCACCTTCACCTATCTCGGCACCCGCACGAACAAGCAGGCGCGCCTGCTGATGGCGGACGGCAAGCCTTCGTCCAACATGTTCGCCGCCGGCGAGATCATGGCCGGCAACGTGCTTGGCCGCGGCTATGCCGCCGGGATCGGCATGACCATCGGCAGCGTCTTCGGCCGCATCGCCGGACGGGAGGCCGCCGCAAATGCACGCAACTAACGCTCTCGCCGAGGCGGACCGACTGATGACGGTCTGCAACGCCTGCCGCTATTGCGAGGGGCTTTGCGCCGTCTTTCCGGCGATGGAGATGCGCCGCGCCTTTCCCGATGGCGATCTCAACTACCTCGCCAATCTCTGTCACGGCTGCGGCGCGTGCTATTACGATTGCCAGTTCTCGCCGCCGCATCAGTTCAACGTCAATGTGCCGCGAATCCTGGCGCAGGTGCGCGCCGACTCATACCGCGCCTATGCCTGGCCGCCGGTCCTCGCGGGCGTATTCGAGCGCAACGGCCTCGCCATCGCCATCATCGCCGCCTTTTGCGTCGCCGGCTTCCTGTTGGGCTTCGCCTCCCTTAATGATCCCGCGGCCTTGCTCGGCGTCCACACCGGGCCGGGCGCCTTCTATCGGCTGATGCCGCATAAGGCGATGGCCGCGCTGTTCGGCGCGGCGTTTCTCTATGCGATGGCCGCGCTGGCCATGAGCCTGCGGCTGTTCTGGCGCGACATCACGCGGCCGGGAGACGCGCCGACTCGCGCGCCAGCGCTCTGGCAGGCGATCAAGGATGCGGGCCGGCTGCGCTATCTCGACGGCGGAGGCGTCGGCTGCATGAACGATGATGAGCGCCCCGCCGACCGGCGGAAGCTCTATCACCACCTCACCTTTTACGGCTTCCTGCTGTGCTTCGCAGCGACGGCGGTGGCCACGCTCTATCACTTCCTTCTCGGCCGCGAGGCGCCCTACCCCTGGTACGACCTCCCGGTGGCCCTCGGCACGCTTGGCGGTATCGGGCTGGTGATCGGTCCCACCGGCCTGCTCGCGGCCAAAGCGCGGCGCGATCCGGCGGCGCAGGACGAGGCACGCCGCGGCATGGACGTCGCTTTCATCGCCATGCTGCTCATGACCGGAATCACCGGCCTGGCGCTGCTCGGGTGGCGTGAGACGCCGGCGATGGGGCCCCTGCTCGCGCTCCATCTCGGCGTCGTTTTCGGCTTCTTCATCACCATGCCCTACGGCAAATTCGTGCATGGCCTTTATCGTTTCGCCGCGCTGATCCGATACGCGACGGAGCGCCGCCTGCCGCTGCATGGGGAAGAGCAAGCGGATGGGTAAGGCCGGGATCCGTCAGCTTCGGTTCGATCGATTTAATATGCTGACGTAGCCAACTCGGTCACCTTCGTCCGCAGCCGCTGAATGAGGTTAGACACGCTTCCGCCGCTCTGCTGGACCGCCGACGAAAATTCTTCCCGCTGGGCCCGCGTCAAGCTGGCGCCGCCGGCACTGATGTCGGTGACCTTATAGCTGTCGAGTGTTTTGGCCACACTCCAGTCCACATCGATCGGTTGTCCGGTGGCTAAAAGAGTGATCTCGGTGCTCACCACCGTCGTGGTCTCACTCTCGGCACGCTGCTTGATCACGCGGAACGACTCGGCGCTGTAGTCGGCGAAGCGCGCGGAATACATCTGCGCCATGTAGTCTGCGAAGGCATTCGTGAACTGCTGCCGTTCGATTTCGCTCGTCCCCTGCCAATAGCGTCCGAGGACAGAGCGAGCGATTTTCGGAAGGTCGAAATCTTCGGTCATGAGGGCTTGGAAGCGCCGTTGGCGATCTGCCGCCGAGAGCGCCGCATCCTTCATGATGTGCGTTGCTTGGCTCCCGAGACCGGCGATGAACCCGCTTGCGTTGTCCACGGCAGCGGGATGCGCAGGCGCTGCGCCGAGAAGCAGAAGGAGAAAGCTTAATGTACAGGCGGCCTTCCACTTGAACGCCGCATTTTCCCATGTTGCCATGACACACTCCCTGAGACGCGAGAGCGGGAACCACAAACGAGGTTAAGAAGAAAGTGGACGGTGGCGACCCGCTCTCAGAAGGGCTGGGGGGATTCCCACCGGATATTCCGTAGATGGCGCTTCGAATCAGGCCCGGTTAGCCTCGGAAACTACTCAGAGCACCATCGGAGAGTACTCAGAGCACAAGAAGAAGCGCGGCATGCGATCCGGCTGACCCGTTCACCCGCTCCGAGCGCCTTCTCGGGGGCGACGAGAATGGGGCGACCTGGGACCTATTTGAAAGATCCGAATGGGCGATTTTCACCGTTCTTCAACATCAGAATGATGAGCGCTCGCTTGCGGCTTGCCATCGCGGCGCCTGAAGGCTCGGAAGGGGGCCCATTGGCATTGTCTGCAGCTTCAGCCCTTCCTGTCTGAGATTTAATGCGAACCGCCGCTGCGCCCGCAGCATCATCGATTTTCGCGGAGCTCGTCAGCCGTCCTTCTGCCATCTCCGCCGGCTTCGCAGCCTCCTCCTGCCCTAGCTCTTTGGGAATTAACGCACTAGCGGCCATGCCCGTTGCCACCGCCACAGCAATGATCGGGTGCCGCAGACGTATCCGGTAATCGAGAACAAAGGCCATTTTTGGCTCCTGCACCCCCAGGCGTAGAGCGCGGGCTCGGATGCGGCGTCAGCTAACGCAGGTTGAATTCGCTGGCCCATCCCGACATTGAGCTTCCGCCGATACCGATGTGGGCCGACGTGGCCGTCACTGCGCGGTCGCGGAACCAATCCCACCGACCTTGGACGCCCTCCAAGGGAGGCGATAGCCCCGGAAACTACTCAGCGGATCTTCGCGGGAACGGCGCCAAGGGAAGCTCAGGCGGTCGCGAGCGCCAAGCGAACCAGTGCCGGAAGAGACTTCGAGCCGGTCTTCTGCATGATGGCGGCGCGATGGTTCTCCACCGTGCGCTGACTGATACCGAGGTCCGCAGCGATGTTCTTGCTCGGATGCCCGGCGAGGACCAGCTCCATGATCTGGCGCTGGCGGACCGTCAGGCTGGCGAGCCGCGCGACCGCTGCTTCCCGCCAAGCAGACAGCTTCGCCGAGTCCCGCGTCTGCTCGAGGGCGCGCTCGATGCCGGCGAGCAGATCGCCCTCGCCGACCGGCTTCTCAATGAAATCCACCGCCCCCGCCTGCATGGCCCGGACCGCCATGTGCACGTCGCCATTGCCGGTGATCATGATCGCCGGCAGGCGGTCGCCTCTATCCTTCAACCGTTGCAGCAGCTCGAATCCGCCCATGCCTGGCATCACCGCATCGACCAGGAGGCATCCCTCGCAGCCCGGCTGATACGCGTCGAGGAATGCCCCGGCACTGGCGTAGACCTCGACCGTCCAGCCATCTTCCTGGAGCACATCGCGCATCGCGTCGCGCACGGCGCTGTCATCGTCGACCACGAAAATGACCGGGCGTTGCGCCCCGTTACCTGAGTCGGACGGCGGCCGAGCGCGAGCTTGTGCCACCGGCTTACGCTCTGAGAGGAGCTGCTGGATGAGGCGCATCAGTTCCCGCAACCTCACCGGCTTGTAGAGCTGCGCGCAGCCCTGGCGGGCGATCTCGCGCATGGTATCCGTCGAGATGTCGCCGGTGAGGATGATCACCGGGATCTCCTGATGATGCATCTCCTGCAGCTTCGCCACGACCTCAAGCCCGTTCAGCCCGTTCGGTAGATTGTAATCGGCGACGATCAGGTCCGGGCGCCGCGCCCCGCGCGCGGCCAGATCCAGCGCCTCCTTCCCGTCACCGGCAACCATCGTGTCGTAGCCTTCATCCTCGAGCAGGAGTTGCAACATCTCGCGCACGTCGGGGTCGTCCTCGACGAGCAGGATCGTGCCGCTGCGGGGGGCACTTTGCTCAAGCTCGTGCTGGCGTTGCGCGGGCGGTTGTACCGCCTCCGCCGCACGACCGAGCGGCACTTCGACGGCGAAGACAGAGCCCTTGCCCGGACGGGAACGGACATCGATGGCGTGGCCCAACAGATCCCCAAGCCGTTGGACGATGGCAAGACCCAGCCCGAGGCCCCGGCTGCGCTCGCGGGCGGCATTGTCGAGCTGATGAAACTCCTCGAAGATCGCCTTGAGCTGCCCTTCGGGGATGCCCGGCCCGGTGTCCCAGACCTCGATGCGCAGCTTGTCGCCGCGCCGGCGGCAGCCGAGCAGCAGCTTGCCGCGCTCGGTGTATTTCACCGCGTTGGACAGGAGATTCCGGATCATCTGCTCGAGCAGGCGCGGATCGCTGTGCACGAAGAGCCTGCAGGGGATCACGTGCCAGCCGAGGCTACGCGCCGCGGCGTGATAACCGAACTCCGTCCTCAGCCGCTCGAGCAGATCCTTGATCGGAAACGTGACCTCTGACGGGCGCACGATCCCGGCCTCGAGCTGGTTGATGTCGAGGAGCGTATCCAGCATGCCCGACATGGCGCCCAGGGTCTGCTCGAGCCGAACCACCAGCTTCAAGGCATCGGCGTCCTTGATCTTCTTTGCCAAAATACCCTGCAGCAGGCTGAGGGTCTGGAGCGGCTGGCGCAGGTCGTGGCTCGCGGCGGCGAGAAAGCGCGACTTGCCGAAATTGGCCTGCTCCGCCTGCCGCTTCGCCGCCTGCAATGCCTCGGCCGCGTGCTTCCGCTCGGTGATGTCGTCGATCGCCAGCAGGATCTTCCCTTGCCCCAAGGCCCCGTCGGGGATCTTGCCGGCATTCAGCAGCAGGACCCGCCGGCCGAGCAGCGGCAGCTCGACCTCGATCTCGTAATCCTCGATGGGAGCAGGCTCGGTCTTGACCCGATCAAGGAAGCCGCGCAGCCCAGGAACTTCCGCGCCGTCATCGGCCCCTGCGCCGAGCTGCCGGCCGACGGCTTGCTCCGGCGTGAGCGCGAAGCTGCGGTAGAAGGCGTGATTGGCGGAGAGAATGCGCACCTCCTCATCGAACACGACCAACGGCTGGCGGACGGTGTTGATGATGCTTTCGGCATAGGCGCGCGCCGCCTCGATCTTCCGTTCCGCAGCCTTTATCTCGGAGATATCGGTGAAGGTGATGACCACACCCTCGATCCGGTTGTCAAGGGTGCGGTAAGGCAAGACGCGGCGGATGTACCAACTGCCATCGCCGGCTTCGAACTCGTGCCTGAGCGGCACGAGGTTCACCAAGACGGCGCGGGCGTCGGCGAGGAGATCGGTGTCGGCAGCGAGTGGCGTGAGATCGGCGAGTGGCCGGCCGATGTCGGTGGCGATGACGCGGAAGAGCGATTTCGCCGCCGGCGTGAAGAAGCGAATACTGAGGTGGCCGTCCAGGAACAGCGTCGCGACATCGGAGCTGTACAGGATGTTCTGCAGGTCATTGGACGTGCCGCGCTGCCGTTCGAGGGTCTCCTGGAGCTGGCTGTTGAGCGCGGTGAGCTCCTCATTGAGCGATTGCAGCTCCTCCTTCGAGGTTACCAGCTCCTCGTTGGTCGACTGGAATTCCTCGTTGACGGACAAGGCTTCTTCGTTGATCGCTTTCTGCTCTTCGTTGGCGGCCTCGAGATCGCCGATAGTGTCTTGCAGCTCCTTGCGGGTGGCGTCGAGCTCACGCTCGAGCTCGGCCACTCGCGAGGGATCCTCGGTCTGTTCGACCGACCGCGCAGGCTCCTGCGGGCGCTTGGACTCCTCAAGAAAGCTGATCAGCAGCAGCTCCTCGCCCTCGCTCTGCACCGGCTGGACCGCAATGCCGACCGCGACGGAATTCCCGTCGTATTGTACCTGCGCGCCGGTGACGATGGCGCGGGCGCGCTCGTCGCTTGCCTGGTGGATCGCTGCCCTGAGCTTATTGCGCAGACCGTCGCGCGCCATGGCCAGCAGGTCGCGGCTGGGCTCGCCCGAGACCACCCGCAGATAGCGGTCCGTCGAACCCAGGTAATAGAGACACTCGTTGCGCCGGTTGATCAGGACCGAGGCCGGCGCATAGGTCTCGAGCAGCAGCCGCTGCGCGACGTCGCCAAGGCGCATGCCCGGCGGCGCCCTCTTCTGCGGTCCCTGCCACCCGTGCAACCGCGCACCGGTGCTGGCCGCCACGGGAAAATCGACCTCTCCCGGCCGAATCCGGCCGATGTGGCGATAGATCCGCTGGGTCTTGGAGACCGGCTCGAACCGATCGTTGAGTCTGCCTACCACCGTCTCGGATCCACCGAGAAAGAGGACGCCGCCCTCGCGCAGGGCGAAATGGAAGAGCAGGAGCACCTTTTCCTGCGCCTCGGGGCGCAAGTAGATGAGCAGGTTGCGGCAGCAGACCAGGTCGAGGCGCGAAAACGGCGGGTCGGCCAATACATCCTGTACCGTGAAGACGGCCACTTCGCGCAACTCCGGCACGATACGGTAGCTATGGTCCTCTTTGGTGAAAAAGCGGGCCAGTCGCGGCGGCGACACATCCACCTCGATCGTTTCCGGATAGAGGCCGTCGCGAGCGAAGGCTACCGCATCCCCATCGACATCGGAGGCAAAGAGCTGGAGATTGATGTTGCGTCCCGCAGCGGCGAATTCCTCGAGAAAAAGCATGGCGATGGAATAGGTCTCCTCGCCCGTGCTGCAGCCCGCCACCCATATTCGGAGTGGCCGGTCCGAGATGTGCTTGCGTACGAGCCCAGGAACGATCTCCGCCGCCAGGAATTCGAAGACCTTGGGGTCACGGAAGAAGCTGGTGACGTTGATGAGCAGGTCCTTGGCGAGGAGCTCGAGCTCTCGGGGGTCTTGCTGCAGTACCCCCAGATATCGACGGTTATCGGTGACCGCGGCCATCACCATGCGCCGCTCGATCCGGCGCTGCAGCGTGCCCGGCTTGTAGAGGGTGAAGTCATGCGGCGTCTTGGTGCGCAGAAGATCGACGATCTCGGCAAGTCCGTTCTCGGCTTGGCCGCGCGGTGTGGCGCCGTCGCGATCCCCCTTGAAGTACGTCTGCCGGCCATAATTGGCGAGCACCTCCGGAATCTTCGCCACCGGCAGCACGAGGTCGACCGCGCCCGTCGCGATCGCGCTGCGTGGCATGCCGTCAAAGCCGGCCTCGTCCGGTTTCTGCGCGATGACGAGCCCGCCTTTCTCCTTGACCGCCTTCAGTCCGAGGCTGCCGTCGGCTCCGGTTCCCGAGAGAATCACGCAGATGGCGCGCTCGCCGACTTCTTCGGCCAGTGAGCGCAGGAAGAAGTCGAAGGGCATGCGCGCGCCATGACGCTCCCGCGGCCGGGAGAGGCGGAGGCCGCCGCCGCGGATCGAGAGGTAGGACCCCGGCGGAATGATGTAGATGTGCTCGCGCTCGAGCGGCATTCCGTCCTCGGCTTGCTGCACGGTCATCGGCGTGTGGCTCGCCAACAGATCGACCATCATGCTCTGGTGTGTCGGATCGAGATGCTGGATCAGGATGAAGGCCATGCCGATGTCGGGCGCCAACGCGTCGAAGAACTTGCTGAAGGCCTCAAGGCCGCCAGCCGAAGCGCCGAGCCCGACGACGGGGAAAGCGCCATGCGCCAGCGGGGCGGCGTCCTCGCGCGGCACGCGCCGGCGCGGCGGTTGCGCAGCCGCCTTGTCCCGTTTCCGACGGTGTCCGCTCGTCATCTTCGCCTTCTGTCCCGCCATGTCCCTGAGGGCGGCAAGAGATGACAAGAGTAGCACGGACGGTCCCGTCCCGCGACCGGAGCGTGATCAGGGGGTCGTCGGCCGACACGATCTAGGTAGTTTCCGACTCTACCGCGCTGACCCCACGAATTTTACCCTGCGCACGCGACGAGAGATGAAAAACGACGGAGAGGGGAATCCGATGTTTTTCGTTCAAGTGCGATTGAACTCTTTGGATCTGTTGACCCATATGAGCCAGATGCGCATCTGGCTCGATGCGAACCGCATTGAAACCGCTGGATTTTCCTACAGTGAACGTATCGACCGCGCCGTGGCGCGCGTCGCATTTAAGGCGGAGACGGAGGCAGGAGAGTTTGCCATCCAATTTGCTGGGCGCGTTATTTCAAGCTGACCTCGACAGCCGCGGATCCGCCGAAGGGGCCGCGCGCTACCGCACACACTACGGACGGCCGGATCTGAGTAGTTTCCGAATCTGGCACCGCCAACCTCGACGCCCCAACCTCGACCCCGATGCGGCGAGGATGGGAGGAGATCTGGTGACGGTAATGGCGACGCATAAGTGCGCCGCGCAGTCACTGCTGCCCAGCGATTGAGGTGCATCGCCCATGAGTTTTAGTCCGCATGCGAAGCCCTACGAGCACTGACCAAGCCTCTTCGACGAACGATTGCGCCAAGCGCTCGTGGCGCGACATCATAGCGCCCTATGCCCGGCCCGACACCAAGCGTGCGGTGATCCAACTCCTCAACACCGGACTGCCGTTTCTGGTCCTTGTCGCGGCCCTCCTTTATGGCGTCGGCCGCTATAGTTGGGCAGCGCTCCCCCTCGCCGTGCCGGCAGCCACTCTGCTCGTTCGGCTGTTCATGTTCCAGCACGACTGCGGTCACGGCTCATTCTTCAAGTCGCGTCGCGCCAACGACCTGCTCGGCCGGACCCTGGGGGTGTTGACACTGACCCCCTATGCCTTCTGGCGCGGAAGCCACGCGATACATCATGCGACCTCCGGCAATCTCGACCGGCGCGGTGTCGGTGACATCACCACCCTCACTGTGCGCGAATATCTGTCGCTCCCGGCAGCGCGGCGTCTCCTCTACCGGCTCTATCGGCACCCGCTGGTTCTATTCGGGATCGGCCCGGCCTACCTGTTCATCATTCGTCACCGCATCCCAACGGGGAACCCGCTTCGGCACCCGCAGAGATGGGCCAGCATTCTCGGCACAGATGCCGTTATCGCCGTGGTCATGCTACTACTGCTGCTGACGGCAGGGCCGCGGTCCCTGCTGCTCGGCTACGTGCCGATGATCCTGCTCGCTTCTTCGACAGGGGTGTGGCTTTTTTATATCCAACATCAGTTCGAGAATACCTATTGGGAAGCGCAAGCGGATTGGGACTTCCGCGCAGCAGCGCTGCAGGGCAGCTCTTTCTACGACCTGCCCCGGTTTCTGCATTGGCTGACCGGCTATATCGGTTTCCACCATATCCATCATCTCAGCAGCAAGGTTCCGAACTATCACTTGCGCGCCTGCTTCGAGCAGAACGCGGCACTCTGGCAGGCCAAGCGCGTCACGCTGCTCCACAGCTTCACGTGCCCGCGGCTCGTCTTGTGGAACGAGGAGAAGCGTGCGCTGGTGTCGTTCCGCGATGCCAAAAGCTGGCGTCCGAACCCGCCCGTTCTTTCCTTTCTGTCTATAGCTGGCGACGAGGCCGTTCCAACGGTCTCGGTTCTATTGCGGCTGCGCACTGCGCAACTGTCCTCGGCACCGCGCACGGGCTGATCGTCCGCCGTGATAGATCGCCAAACCGACGCTTCCGCCACACGCGGGCGCCGACGCCGACGGTTCCAGAGGCTGAGCTGTTGCTGATCCGGCGCGGGAATGATCTCGGCCACGCCGCTGACTAGCCTGCTCCAGGCGAGCGCCGGCGTCCATCGCCGGCGGTGACTACTTCGACGCCCTCTGGTGCTTCTTCCACCAAGTCTCGAGTCCGACTTTATCGAATGTCTCTGGATCCGGCTCGGAGCCGGAGATTGCCCGATCCGCTTCGATGTTTCGGACAGACATATGGTCGGATTGGAAACGCGCGGGCACCGTTTCCTCTTGTCGCGGGGAATGCTGCGGCAGGATCGGCGCCGCAGCGTAGAGCCGGCCATCGCCATCGGCTGCTGGTGCAGCCACCGCTGCAAGACTTAGAGATGCAGCAAATACCGTGGAGATGAAGGGCAGGGTCAATCCAATAATCGATCCACGATTGATGTCCATAATGCCTCCTGAATCGCCTGGATGTCTCATCGATCTATCAGCTTTGGCCGGCATTATGCGCACGATTACTTTAAGCAATCGCCAATTTTGCCCCGGGATTTATTTAAAATTACGGGAAATATCATGTCGTCCGACCCTGAGAACTCACGTACCGGCAGTTACCGCTCCCGCGTCGAGCGGCGAACAGGTACTCCGTTCTTTGGCAGGTCGAACGATCTCGGCCAGCGTAACCTTCCGCCTATTGGGCAGAAAGCCGGACGCTGCCGTTGTGCGACTGGTAGACATCCTTCGACCGGAGGTCGACGGCGTCGGAGACGATCGCCGCCATAACGGCAATGAAGACGGCAACGCCGAGTCCTGCCAGGAATGCTCTCATGCGCACCTCCCCCGTACGGCGCGATCTCGCTTTGTGCTGGTGTAGCATGGCTGCCTGCCGTGCTCTACTGCGCCGTCGCGCGCTTCAGGAAGTCGATCAGGTCCGCCCGATCCTTGGCGTCGGGCATCTTCTGCAGCGGCATCTTCGAGCCCGGCGCCACCACCTCCGGCCCCTCGGCGAACAGGCGGTCCACGGTCTGCTCGCTCCACACGAGCCCGCTGGCACTGAGGGCCGGCGAGTAGGGATAGCCCGCCGCCGCGCCGGCGTGGCGCCCGAAGAGGTGGTAGAGCGTCGGTCCGGCCTTGGTCTCACCGCTCTCGGTCAAGGCGTGGCAGGCGCGGCATCTACGGAAGAGCCGGGCGCCGCGGTCCTCGGTCTCGGCGGCCGGCGATACCGGCGGCGCTGCGCCCGAGAGCTCGTGCCCGTCGCCGACATCCCAGAGGCGTACCACTCCATCGGAGCCGCTCGACAACAACGTCTTGGCGTCGCGCGTAAAAGCCAGCGCCCATACCGGCCCGCGCGCGACATAGAGGCTGCGATGCAGTGTCCCGTCGGCAAGCTGCCAGAGATCGACCGTGCCCTGCGATGTCCCCGACGCCACGAGCGTCCGGTCGCCCATAAGGGCCAGCGACACGACCGGGTCCTCATGACCCTCGTAGCGGAAGGTCTCGCGCCGCTCGGCCACGTCCCAGGCGCGCACCGTCTTGTCGCTCGCGGCCGAGAGGAGGCGGCCGTCGGCCGCGAAGGCGAGCGCGTTGATCGGGAAGCCGCTGCCGGGAAGCGTCGCCGCGAGGCTGCCATCGGCGACATGCCAGAGCAGGATCCGACCATCGTAGTCGCCGCTGACAAGGACCGCTCCATCGGGTGACAAGGCGACGGCGTTGACGTTGGCGCCGTGGCCGGCCAGCGCGCGGCTGGCTCCGGTGGCGACATCCCACAGCCTTACGTCATGGTCCCAACCGCCCGAAGCGACCGTCCGGCCGTCGGGCGACACGGCCAGCGCCGCCACCTTGCCGTGATGGCCGCGCCAGCGCGCCGCCAGCTTTGCCGTTTCGATATCCCAAAGTATGAGCGTACCGTCATCGCTCGCCGACACCGCGCGGCGGCCGTCCGGCAGGAATAGGGCGGCGTTGACGCCCGCCTCGTGGCCGATGAGCCGAGCCAGCAGCTTCTGCTGCGGCAAATCCCAAACCATCACGGTGTAGTCGAAACCGGCGGTAATGGCGCGCGCTCCATCGCTGCTGACGGCGATGCCCTTGACCGGCCCGCCATGACCGATGAGCGCGCCGCGCGCGACCGCGGCGACGACCGTGAGGCAAAGGATGATCGGAGGGAGAAGACGCGCTGCCCGCACCACGACCTACCGCTCGCGGTATTCGCGCTCGGTCAGGGAGCGAATGATCGGGCCGCTGTCGTCGGCGGGCGGGCTGCGGTCGCTGGGCGACGGCAGGTCGTAGCCGGCGGGTCGATGCACAAATTGCGGGACGAGCGCGCCGGTCTCGGCATCGACGATCAGTGTTGTTACCTTGAAGGCGCCGTTGTCGTCGCCGCCGGGATTCATCACCGCCACGGCGTAAGCCGCGCGATCGCCGATCTTGGTCGGTGTCGCGCGCAGCACAGTCACGTGATAGCGCTCGGCAATGTCGGCAGACACCTTGTCAGGCGTGAGCGGCTCCGCCGCGCCGGCGACCGCGAGGCATGCGTTCGAGAGCAGCACCGCCGTTGCGATGAGTCGCGCCATCGATTTTCTATCGGTGCTCAATCGTCGTCGCCGCTGGCGGGCGAGCGCCGCTCCATCTCGGCGACCCAGAGCCGGTGGTGCTCCTCCGCCCAGTTGCGGTCGACCTTGCCGGTGCCCATGGCGTCGAACGCGCCTTCCATGCCGATCGTGCCGATATAGATGTGGCCGATGATGAGCGCGATCATCAACAGGCCGATGATGGCGTGCCAGATCTGCGAGAGCTGCGTGTCCTGCAATGGGGTGAGGTCCGCCGGCAGGCCCAGGCCGAAGATGTTGAGGACGGCGAAGGTGTGCGAGAACCAAGCGAACTTGAACGGAAACAGAAGGGCGAGGCCCGACAGGATCGCCGACACGCCGCCCAGGATCACCAGCCAGAAGACGAGTTTCTGGCCGGCGTTGAATTTCTCCGCCGGCGGATGGTCATGCTTGCTGAAGAAACCGCCGGCGCGCTTGATCCACTGCCAGTCATAGCGATTGGGGATGTTCTCGCGCAGCCACAGCACGAACATCAGCACGATGCCGATCATGAAGGCGAAGGCGAGATAGTTATGCGCGAGCTTGCCGATCCAGGTGAGCCAGGAGAATGCCGTGGCGCCGATGATCGGGCGCAGCACATAGCGGCCATAGAGCATGTTGAGGCCGGAAAGCGCGAGGGTCACGAAGGACACCGCGGTGAGCCAGTGGGTGAAGCGCTCGATGCTGTTGAAGCGCTCGATCACCAGGCCGCTCCAACCCGACTGGAGCTTGATGCGGCCGCGCAGCGCGAAGAACAGCGCCAGCACGGCGATGACGCCGAGCAGCAGCCAGGCGCCCCAGGAGGAGAGCGGCCCGTTGCGGGCCGCGCGCCAGTTCTCGCCCTCGGACTGGATGAGCACGCCCGCCTGCTTGTTGGGGATCGAGACATTGCCTTGCACGCCCTGGCGGATCTGGCGCCAGTCATCTGATTTGCTGCCGGTGCCGAGCGTGTCCGCGGGCTGGTCGAGGGCGCGCTGCGCCAAGGCCGGTGCGTCGAAGACGAGCGTGCCGACGATGCCGCTGCCGACGGCGAGAGCGAGCATCAGGAAGAGCGCGAGCGTGAAGGCGCTCCAGCCGGCCACGAGAATCCGTCCATGCCGCATGGCAGTTTCCTCTCAATAATCCTCGTGGGAGGCGCGGCGCTCCAGCTCGGTGATCTGCTTGTCGTCGAGCTTGGTCATCGGCTTCCCGGCGTAGACGCCTTTACTCAGATGCATATCGTGCGCCTGCTCTTCCCGATCGCAAGCGCCGAGCATCGCAAGCATAACCACCACGCAGACGGCAACGACAAGATTCTTGGGCACGCGACGAAATCCCACCTCCTCAGCTGCGGCCGCCCTTGATCTGGTAGGCCGTGCCCCACCCCCAGGCGCCCGAGCCGAAACCGCGGGCCACGACGCGCTCGCGATAGATGTTGGAGATGACGTCGCCGTCGCCCGCGAGCAGCGCCTTGGTCGAACACATCTCGGCGCAGAGCGGCAGCTTGCCCTCGGCCAAACGGTTGCGGCCGTACTTGACATATTCGGCCTCGCTGCCCGCCTTCTCGGGCCCGCCGCCGCAGAAGGTGCATTTGTCCATCTTGCCGCGGCCGCCGAAATTGCCGGCCTGCGGATATTGCGGCGCGCCGAACGGGCAGGCGTAGAAGCAGTAGCCGCAGCCGATGCAGAGATCCTTCGAGTGCAGCACCACGCCCTGCTCGGTCTGGTAGAAGCAGTCGACCGGGCAGACCGCCATGCAGGGCGGGTCGGAGCAGTGCATGCAGGCGACCGAGATCGAGCGCTCGCCCGGCTTGCCGTCATTGAGCGTGACGACGCGGCGGCGGTTCACGCCCCAGGGCACATTGTTCTCGTTCTTGCAGGCGGTAACGCAGGCGTTGCATTCGATACAGCGCTCGGCGTCACAGAGAAATTTCATCCGCGCCATGATCGTGCTCCTCACGCTCTCTCGATGCGGCACAGGGTGGTCTTGGTTTCCTGCATTTGCGTCACCGAGTCGTAGCCGTAGGTCTGTGCGGTATTGGTCGACTCGCCGAGCACATAGGGGTCGGACCCCGGCGGGTACTTGCTGCGCAGATCCTCGCCTTGGAACTGGCCGCCGAAATGAAAGGGCATGAAGGCGACACCCTTGCCGACGCGCTCGATCACCTTGGCCAGCACCTTCACCTTGCCGCCCTCGGGGCCATGGACCCATACCTTCTCGCCGTTCTTGACGCCGATCTGGTTGGCGTCGAACGGGTTGATCTCGACGAACATGTCCTGCTGCAGCTCGGCGAGCCAAGGGTTGGACCGCGTCTCATCGCCGCCACCCTCGTATTCGACGAGGCGGCCCGAGGTCAGGATGATCGGGAAGTCCTTGGAGACATCCTTGTCCTGCACCGACTTGTAGAGGGTCGGCATGCGCCACGCAAAAGTGTCGCGATACGTGGGGTAATCGGCCACCAGATCGCGCCGCGGCGTGTAGAGCGGCTCGCGATGGATAGGGACCGGGTCGGGGAAGTTCCAGGCGACGGCGCGCGCTTTGGCATTGCCGAACGGCGAGCAGCCATGCTTCATGGCCACTCTCTGGATGCCGCCCGACAGATCGATCTTCCAATTCACCGCGCCGACATTGTTGCCGCCGACCTTCTGAATGGCGGCGAGCTCGTCCGGCGTCAGGTCCTTGTCCCAGCCGAGCTTCTGCAGCAGCGCCATCGTGAATTCGGGGTAGCCGTCCTTGATCTCCGAGCCTTCGTTCCAGGAATCGACGGCCAAAATCGACTCGCCGCCGCGCTCGACACCGAAGCGGGCGCGGAAGGTCATGCCGCCGTCCATCGGCGACTTGGAGGTGTCGTAGAGCAGCGGCGTGCCGGGATGCTTGAGCTCGGGCGTGCCGTAGCACGGCCAGGGGAGGCCGTAGTAGTCGCCATCGCACGGGCCGCCATTGGCGCGCAGCGTCGTCTTGTCGAAGGTGTGCTGGTTCGCCATGTGGAGCTTCAGCCGCTCCGGCGACTGGCCGGTGTAGCCGATAGTCCAGCTCCCCTTGTTGAACTCGCGCGTGACATCCTCGACGACCGGCACGGTGCCGTTCACCTGAATTTTCTTGAACATCTCCTGCTCGAAGCCGAGCTTGCGGGCGAAGAGATAGATGATCTCGTGGTCCGGCTTGCTCTCGAAGAGCGGCGCCACCACCTGCTCGCGCCACTGCAGCGACCGGTTCGACGCGGTCACCGAGCCCGACGTCTCGAACTGCGTCGCCGCCGGCAACAGGTAAACCGCGTCCTTGCGGTCGGAGAGCACCGCCGACACGGTCGGATAGGGATCGACCACCACCAGGAGATCGAGCTTCTCCATCGCCTTCTTCATGTCGCCCTGGCGCGTCTGAGAATTGGGCGCGTGGCCCCAGAACACCATGGCGCGGATATTGTCGGGCTGGTCGATATTCTCCTTGGCCTCGAGCACCGCGTCGAACCAGCGCGGCACGGTGATGCCTTTCGATTCCATGAGCTTCTTCGAGGCGAAGCGACCCTGGATCCAGCTGTAGTCGACTTCCCAGACGCGCGCCCAATGCTTCCAGGCGCCTTCGGCCAGACCGTAATAGCCCGGCAGCGTGTCGGGGTTGGGGCCCAGATCGGTGGCGCCCTGCACGTTGTCGTGGCCGCGGAAGATGTTGGTGCCGCCGCCGGCGACGCCGACGTTGCCGAGCGCCAGCTGCAGCACGCAATAGGCGCGGATGTTGTTGTTGCCGTGGTGATGCTGCGTTCCGCCCATGCACCAGGTGAGCGAGCCGGGCCGGTTCGTCGCCATCAGGTGCGCGACGCGCTTTACCTGCGATTCAGGCACGCCGGTGACGCGCTCGACTTCCTGCGGGTTCCACTTCTTCACTTCCTCCCGGATCTGGTCCATGCCCCAGACGCGGCGGCGAATGAATTCCTTGTCCTCCCAGCCATTCTCGAAGATGTGATAGAGGATGCCCCAGATGAGCGCCACGTCGGTGCCCGGACGCAAGCGGACATATTCATCGGCATGCGCGGCGGTGCGCGTGAAGCGCGGGTCGCAGACGATGAGCGGCGCGCCGTTCTGCTCCTTCGCCTTCAAGATGTGCAGCATCGCGACCGGGTGCGCCTGCGCCGCGTTGCTGCCGATGAAGAACAGCAGCCGCGCATTGTGCATGTCGTTGTAGCTGTTGGTCATCGCGCCGTAGCCCCAGGTGTTGGCCACGCCCGCGACGGTGGTCGAATGGCAGATGCGCGCCTGGTGGTCGCAATTGTTGCTGCCCCAGAACGACGCGAATTTGCGCATCAGATATGCGCCCTCGTTCGAATGCTTCGAGCCGCCCAGCCAGTAGACCGAATCGGGCCCCGACGTCTGGCGGATCTCCAGGAGCTTGTCGCCGATCTCGTTGACCGCCTGCTCCCAGCTGATCTTGGTCCATTTGCCGTCGACGAGCTTGGTCGGGTATTTGAGGCGCCGCTCGCCATGCGCGTGCTCGCGCACCGACGCGCCCTTGGCGCAATGGGCGCCGAGATTGAACGGGCTGTCGAAGCCCGGCTCCTGGCGCGTCCACACGCCGTTCTCGACGGTGGCCATGACGGTGCAGCCGACCGAGCAGTGCGTGCACACCGTCTTGACCGATTTCGTGTCGCCTGCCGCTGCCGGCGCGGCGGCTTCGGCCTTCTTCACCATGCCGGCGCCCAGGCCGAGCGCGGCGGTAACGCCGCCGGCGGCAAGGCCGGAGCGGCGCAGGAAGGTCCGGCGGTCGATGGCGCTGCCAGCGAGTGCCGGCGTCAGCTTCGAGAGATGCATGGCCCGCGCGGTGCCGCTCGTCTTATTGACCAACATGAGGCGTCCTCCCGCGGGCTCAGAATCTGGCCGTTTCGTAGAATTTCCGGACATGCGCGGTTTCGCGATAACCGGTCTCCGGTTTGGCCGACGCCCCAGCCTCGCTTGGCGCTGCGCCGCCCGCCGCCAGCGCCGCCGCGCCGGCGGCGCCTCCCATGCCCAGCAGCTTGAGGAACTCGCGGCGCTTCGCCGTCAGCCGATCCGCTTGGTCGCTCATGTCGCTCTCCTGTCCAATTCGTCGCTCACCGTCATGGCGAAGGCGGTCGTCTCGATGCCGATGAACAGCCGCCCTATCCACCCCACCGCGCGATAGAATTTTGCCGTCTGCGCCGCCTCGAGCTCGGCAAAGAACCGCCCCGCCCACGACGCGATATGCCGCTCGAACAGGCGGCGCTGCACCGTCAAGGGCGCGGGGTCACCGAAGGCGCCCTCGATCAGGCCTGCCATGACCTCGCACAGCGCGGCGATATGGTCCTCGGGCTCCTTGACCTCGGGCACGCGCACCACCCCGAGGCCGGCGAGGGCATCGCGCAGCTCTGCAAGCGGCTTTTCATGGAGGAAGCCGGTGAGGTAATAGGAGCCATAGGGTACGAGCTCGCCGCGACCGATCCCGATAAAAAGGTCGTTAAACTCCGCCGCTGCATCGGCGGCACTCGCTGCCGACGCGCCGCGCGCCAGCGCCGCAAAGGCTTGGCCGAGCTCGCTGGCGTCGCTGGAGATCCGGCCGAGCGCGGCGAGCAAAGCGGCATCCGGTGCCGCCGCGAGAAGACGCGACAGCAACGAATAGAGCTGTGCCCGGAACAACTCTTCTTCGGGAATATCGCCTGTCACCCGATCGGTCGAACCGGCAACGCTCGCCGAAGCGACACCCATCCGATGCCCTCCAAGCTGCGAGGTTCTTCTCACTGCGTCTCGCAACCATCAGATTAGTCTATTCATTGTCTCTGTGCGGTTCAACGATTCCGTGTCCGTCGCTTGGTTGCGCTGCGGCAGGCGTCGCCGCAATCTGGGGCGCCGAAAGCGCGGAATCGGCGGCCGCGGTGGGCGGCACGGCTTGGGGCTCTGCCGCCGGTGCAGGCTGCTTCTCATCCGCCGGGTCCGGCATGCCCTGGAGCACGCGGTAGACCGTCGCGACCGTGCCGCCGACCGCGAACGCGGCGCCGAAATCCTCGGCGTAATCCACGAGACCGTCGAGATTGGCGAAGACCGGATCGCTCTGCCAGAGCTTGCGCAGCGCCTCGTTGCGCAGCGCGTCCGGCACCTCGGCCCGCATAAAGGGCGTGTAGTCCGAATCCTTGCCGAGCGTTTCGATCGGCGGCAGCTCCTCGATAGGCTTGGCTGCCGCTGGCGCGGCGGGCGGGGGCGCTTGCGGCTCGGCTTCGGCGATCCGAGGCTGCGCCGTCCCCGTGCGGGCCCCGGCTTCGCGCGGCTCGGCTTGGGCCTTGTGCTTGAGGCGCGACCAGCGCGCCAGAAAATCGTCAGCCAAGGTCGTTCTCTTCAACCGCAACGCGGCGTTTGCCGTCGAGGTTGCTCCGGCGGCGGCGTTTCTCGAAGGGCTCGTCCACGTGATAGCGCGCCACGTAGCCCGCCAACCAGAGCGCAATCACCTCGGGCATAGGCACACCTTCGACCACGACGTCGCCGCCGTCGAGATAATCCTGCGCCTCATAGGGGCAGACCGTGACATGAAAGACGGCCGGCCGGCCCTCGGCCTCGTCATTCTCGCTGCGCCAGAGCGCATAGACCACTGGCTCCGCCTGAGACAAGTTGTACCGGTAACCCTCGGTCTCGCTCGGGAAGAGCTCGATATCGAGCGTCGCGGCATGGTAGCGCGCCCAGCCTTCGCCCTCACCGAGGCAGCGCGGCGTGGCGATGTCGGGCGCACCCGGCACGACCGCCAGCGCGCGCCAGGCGTACTCCTGCCACGGATGAACGATGCGGCGCCGCTCCAACATGACGCCGACGCGCATGCGTTCGCTGTTCTTCACCATCACCCTCCCGGCCCGGCGACCGTCACGGTCACTCGCCGATCATCATGCGGGCCAAGCGGAGCAGGTCGTTGGCTTCGGCGGCCTTGCCCTGCTTGCACAGATCTTCGGCCTGCTTGATGGCCGCGTCGGCCTTCTCCGTTTCCTTGGGCCCGATGGTGCTGGTCTTGAACGCGGCTTGAGTGTCCTTGAGCGGCTGGTCGCAGCTCTCCTCGGCGAAAACCGGCATGGCGAGGACGATGGCGGCGAATCCGATGAGAAATGCACGAATCATGGCGGCTCCCTGCCTTCCTTCTATCCCTGTGCCTGGACACGCCAGCGCTCTACAATAGTGCCACGATCACGCGGCGCCGTCCAAGCGCCGCGGCACGAGGAAGGCGGGATGGAGCTCGGCGGCCGCAAATTGCTGGTGTGCAACTGCGAAGGGACGATGTCCCTCGATGGCAAGGCGCTCGGCCGCGCCTGCGGCGGCGACGGCGCGCTTTTCGTCAACACGCAACTGTGCCGCGCGCAGATCGAGAACTTTCGCGCCGCGACGGCGGAAGGCGGACCGCTCCTCGTCGCCTGCACACAGGAGCAGCCGCTGTTCGATGAAGCGCTGCGCGACGCGCGCATCGACATCTCCGCCGCCTATGTCAATATCCGCGAGCGCGCCGGCTGGTCGGAAGCGGGCGCCGATGCTCTGCCGAAAATGGCGGCGCTGTTGGCGGAAGCCGCGCTCGACATTCCGCCGGCGCCGAGCGTCACGCTCAAATCCGAAGGCGTGTGCCTCGTCTATGGCAAGGACGAGACCGCGCTGGCGGCGGCACAGCAGCTCGCCGGCCGCCTCGACGTCACGCTGCTGCTGACCAGGCCGCGGGACGTCGTGCCGCCGCGACGCATGGACGTGCCCGTCTTCCGCGGCACCATCACGGCGGCGCGGGGCCATCTCGGCGCCTTCGAGCTGACGGTCGACGACTACGCGCCGGCGGTCCCGTCTTCCCGCGGCGCGCTCGCCTTCGAGACGCCGCGCAACGGCGCCGCCTCGCGCTGCGATCTCATTCTCGATTTGAGCGGCGGCGCGCCGCTGTTCCCCTCGCCTGCGCGCCGCGACGGCTATATGCGGCCCGACCCGAACAACCCGGCCGCGGTGCAGCGCGCGCTCTTCGACCTCGTCGAGCTCGTCGGCGAGTTCGAGAAGCCGCGCTATGTCGATTTCACCGCCGCGCTGTGTGCGCATTCGCGCGCGCACAAGACCGGCTGCACGCGCTGCCTCGATGTCTGCCCCGCCTCGGCGATCCGCCCCGACGGGGACACTGTGGCGATCGACCCTTATCTCTGCGGAGGTTGCGGCGCCTGCCACAGCGTCTGCCCGACCGGCGCCGCGTCCTACGCGTTGCCCGCGCCGCGCGCGCTGGGCGAGCGACTGCGCACGCTGCTCGGCACGTATGGCAAGGCCGGCGGCAAGCGGCCGGCGCTCCTCGTGCACGATCTGCGCCGCGGGGCGGACATGATCGACGCCATCGCACGCCACGGACGCGGCCTCCCGGCGCATGTACTCCCGTTTGCCGTGAACGAAGTGACGCAGCTCGGTTTCGATCTCCTCGCCATGGCTTTCGCTTACGGCGCGGCGCAGTTGGTGGTCCTCGCGCCGCCGGAAAAGCGCGACGAGCTCGGGGCGCTTGCCGGGCAGATCGGCCTCGCCGAGGCCATGCTGACGGGCCTCGGCTATGGCGAGGGCCGCTTGCTTGTGCTGGTCGAGGCGGATCCCGAGACGGCCGAGCGCGCGCTCTACGCGCTTCCCGAGGTCGCGCCGATCCGGCCCGGCGATTTCCTGCCCATGGGCGACAAGCGGGCGTTGATGCGTCTCGCGCTCGGCCATATCGCCAAGGCCGCGCCGGCGCCGCAGCAGATCGTGCCGCTCGCCGCCGGCGCGCCCTTCGGCGCGGTGGCGGTCGACGTCGCCGGCTGCACGCTCTGCCTCGCCTGCGTCGGCGCCTGCCCGACCGGCGCGCTCCAGGACAATCCGGAGATGCCGCAGCTCCGATTCCAGGAGGATGCTTGCGTCCAATGCGGGCTGTGCAAGGCGACTTGCCCGGAGAAGGTCATCACCCTGGTGCCGCGGCTCAATTTCACGCCCATCGCGGCGAGCGCCGTCGTGCTCAAGGAGGAGCCGCCCTTTGCCTGCATCAACTGCGGCAAGCCGTTCGGCACCAAGAGCACGGTCGAGCGCGTGCTCGAGCGCCTGGCGATGAAGCACAGCATGTTCCAGAACGAGCGCGCCGTCCGCCTCATCCAGATGTGCGAGGATTGCCGCATTATCGTGCAGTTCGAGGGCGAGAAGCAGCCCTTCGCCGCCGCCCCTCGCCCGCTGCCGCGCACCACCGACGACTATCTGCGCGAGCGCGAGGAGCAGCGGCGGCGGCCGTCGGACAAGAGCGACTGAGGCCGAGCCTACCGCGCCGGCAGCGGCTGCGGCGTCATGCCCGGCGGCAAGCCTTCGGGTCCGCCGCGCCGGTTCTGCGCCTGGCATAGGGCGTCGACCCGCGTGCGGAACAGATCGGCCTGCTCGGGCTTGAGCACGCCGTCGCGCAACTGGCCGTCGATCACGGCAAGGCGATCGCGCATGCAGAGGGTGATCGCGTCATCGCCGCCGCCGACCTCGACTTTCGGTCCGGGCCAGAGATCGTTGCGGTGGATGTAGACCAGCGCCGCACCGCAGAGGACGAACACGACGATCGCGCACAGTCGCGCCACCGGCCGGTCGAGGAAAGCGCCGTCTCTCGTGCTGCCGGCCACGTTCCGCCTCACACCGGTCTCGCCAGCGGCAGATTGGTGACGAGGTTTTGCGGCTTCACCCGCAGCCGCCGGTCGGCGGTCATGGCGAGCCCGAGATAGACCGGCCGGCCCGCCACCTCCGGGAGCATTTGCGCCGGATCGGCAAAGCTCAGCCGGAACAGCGCAAGCAGCCGGCGAAACCGCTCTTCCGCGACCTCTGCGCCGCGATAGAGATCATTGAGGATCGCCGTCGCCTCACCATCGAGGCCAACGTGCCAGGACCAGCGCTCGTCGCGGATCGCCTGCACCGGCTCGATGCGCACGGTGGTGCCAAGGAGATGCGCGATCCACCCCTCCAGCACGCGGCAAAGCGCGTCGAGCCCGGGGCGGCCGAAGCTCAGGTCGAGCACGGCGTCGAACCGGTCGCTGCGCTCCCAGTAGAGAGCCGCCTTCGCCTCGTCGAGCACGTCGAGGCTGACGCTCCGCATCGGCGTCTGGTTCTCGGCGAGCAGCCGGCCGACCGCACCGAAACCGCCGGTGGCGGCGTACATCTTCACCGTCTCCTCGTCGGCGAGCATGATGGCGCCATCCTCGATCGTCACCTTCTGGCTGCGGAACAGCAGCTCCGCCGCCCGCAGCCGCAGCGGGTCGGTGCAGCCGTCGAGAATGTTGCGCAGGATCACATGCGCGAGATGATCGATGAAGAGCGGCGGAACGTCGATGGACTCGGCGCGGAACAGCGCAAGATAGCAGGCCTCGAGCGATGGGCTCGCCAGCAAACGGTCGCGAAAGCGCAGCAGGTGGCGGTAATTGTCGCGCGCGTCGGCATCGGCCAGTGTCGCGAGCCGTGCCTCGTCGACGCTCTGGCGCGGCTCGGCCAGGAGCGCGCTATGGAGCGCGATCTCGGCGGCACAGGATTCCGCCTCCGGGCGCAGCTCCGGCCGCGCGAGATAGGCGCGCAGAAAATCGTCGCTGACGAGCAGCTTGCCGCTCGCGTCGCGGCGCAGCAGCGCGAAACCCGAGCTCAGCCAGAAATCGGCCGGCATCGACGGGCGTGCTTCACTCAAGGTCTTCGCCGTCCTCGCCTTGCTCGATCTTCCAGATCGTGGCGTGCGGGGTCTCGCGCGGCGTTTCCACCGCGTGGAAGCGCTCGGTGATCCCCTGCGGCCCCCAGGACCGCTGCACGGCGATGAGGGTGTTGAGGCGATGGCTGCACAGGCTGGCCGCAAACTCGGCCTCCTCGCGCGCCGCCGCGCGCGCCGCGGCGATGTCGGGCGCGCCGAAGCGGGACAGGAGATGCTGCGCCAAAGCCTCGACGGCGTCCTCATATTGGACGAACCCGATCTCGGCGACGGTGACGAGCGTCGACCAGCCGAGGCTCGCGGTGCCGAGGAAGCCATGCGCGAAGGCCTGGCGGTCCGTGCCGGCCAAGCGCTCCGGATCATCATCGGCGAAGACGAAGGCGCCGGACACCGCCCATTCGCCTGGCTGGGCGGCGCTCGAGAAAATATGCTCATCGGACCAGTCGAGCCGGATCGTCTTGAGAAGCCGCATGATCCGCAGACTATGCTCCGCCCTTGATGCTCTCAACACCTAATCTCGCCGCTACCGTCGTTGTGACCGACTACAGGATCTGTCACTATTCGCACGCCACTCGCGGTAACATAGAGGTGCCGTTCGAGGTTATGGGCGCCTCACCGGATGAATTTATTCAGGCTAGAGGAACAACGACATGACCAAAGTCGCTTATCGGATCGTCGAGCACGATGGCGGGTGGGCCTACAAGTTCGACGGCGTATTCTCGGAGACCTTTCCGAGCCACGAAGCGGCGGTGAAGGCCGCCAGGCGCGTGGCTGCGGAGCAGCGCGCGCCCGGCGAGACGGCAGAGATCCAGTATGAAGACGAGAACGGACAATGGCGATCGGAGCACGCGGATGGCCACGATCGTCCGTCTACCGATGTCGTTGAATAGATTCTCTGAAATTGGAGCGGTGTTAGGCCCGTAGCGGGATCGGAATTATGGGGATCATGGGCGCGCGCTAACGGCATCGCTCATGCCTCATGGCCACTCGGCCTGTGCCCGGTCGAGCGCGGTGCGGTCCCAGCGGGCGAGGTCGGCCGCCGTCTCGTATGTAGTCTGAAAGAATTGGAGCAACGCTTCGTCGGGGTCGGAGGCGTTGCGAACATCCTCATAGGGCAGGATAAACTCCCGCGCCTCCGCGCTGTAGCGCGCGCCGTCGGGACGCACCGCACGGTCGCCATACCCGGCCGGCTCGGGGTAGGCGTAGGCGTAGAAGGCGGGCCCCGCGAACGCTCCGCCGCCGGGCCAGAACCCGCAACTGCTGCACTCGTGCGAGTAGGCTTCCACCATGACGTAGTCAGGGCAGTTTGGCGCGCTGCCTGGGTGCCGCGGCGCCCGTCGTCCTGAGAAGCGCGTCGCCGCCAGATCGAAGCTCCCCCAGAAGAAATGCACGGGGCTGGCTTTGCCAAGGAACCGGCCGCGAAATCGCTTCAGCACGCGGTCGGTCTGGACGAGGATCTGCCAGCAGCGGTGAGCGGCGTCCGGATCGTAGGATGCGTGCTCGCGATCTTCGGCGAAGGGGATGGCGGTCTCGACCTCGACGGGTGCGTGCCGCCTCATCGCGACCTCGATACCGAGCGAGTGCAGCGCCGCCATGTACGCCGCGTAGAAATCCGCCACCGAGCGCGGGACCAAGGCGAGCTTGCGCGTCGCGCCGTCGCTGGCCCGCAGCATGAGCGCGTGGTCGAGAAAATCGAAGTCGACCGCGAAGGTTCGGTTGCCGTACGGGACCGCGGAGGTGGTTAGGCCTCGCGGCGTCAGGTAAAGCGGGACCTGCCACCAGTGATTCTCCATGGGCGCCAGCGCGAGACGCGTCTTGCCTACGATCTGCGTCCACATGTGGAGCGTCGCATACGTGTCCTGCCATTCGCCGAGAGGCAGCGCCGGCCAGGCCGAGCTCTTCGCGGCGGCCTTCATGGCGCCACCGGGGCGGGCTCCATCATGAGCTCATCCACGTAGCACCATGCCCAGTCTTCGCCCGGCTCGAGACTCTTGATGATCGCATGCCGCGAGTGATGGAAGTGTTTGGTCGCGTGCCTGCCCGGTGAGTCGTCGCAGCAGCCGACATGCCCACAGGAAAGGCAGAGGCGAAGATGGACCCACCACCCGTCCGTCTTGAGGCACTCCTCGCAACCCTGGGGCGTGCGTGGCCGCACGTCGTGAACCTGGTCCAGGTGTGTGCAGCCTCCTGCCATGATCGTGCCTCCGTCCTGCGGTTATCCGCGATCTCGCGCCCTCCCCTATCATAAACACGTCTTTCGTCAATTCGACATCCCAAACGGCCTTTCACGCCCGGTAGCCGAGGCGTCGCTTGACGGCACCTTTGACCACAGGCTACGCAGATTCCATGCCCTGGGTAGGGAAGCGAAAACCGCATCCCCGGAGCGGCGCCTGTGCCGAGCGCTGCGGCATCTGCAGCTTGAGCAGAGTGCTCAGTGCTCGCGGAATGGACGGCAACGAAGCCCATGGGACGCCAAGAATCGGAGACGCCGGTGCCGCTACTGGACGAGGATGAGCCACGCGCCGTCATCGTGGAGAACGAGGCGGGCCGCTCGGCCTTCGTCATCACCTGCGATCATGCCGGCAATCGGATGCCGCGCCGCCTCGGCACGCTCGGTCTCGCGGCTGCGGATCTCGAGCGTCACATCGCCTGGGATATCGGCGCGGGAGCGGTGTCGTCTCGGCTCGCCAGGATGCTGGACGCGGTGCTGCTCCGGCAGACCTATTCCAGGCTCGTGATCGACTGCAACCGCGCTCCCGACGCGCCGAGCTCGATCGTCGAGATCAGCGAGGCCACGCCGATCCCCGGCAATGCGCGTTTGAGCGCGGACGCCAGAGAAGCGCGCCGGCGCGAGGTCTTCGAGCCCTACCACCGGCGCATCACCCTCGAACTGGACCGCCGGCAGCGCGCTGCACGCCCGACGGTGCTGCTCGCGCTGCACAGCTTCACGCCGGTATTCCTCGGCGTGTCGCGGCCCTGGCAGTGCGGGGTCCTCTACAATCGCGATCCGCGCCTCGCCCGCCTCGTCGGCGACCTATTGCGGGAGCGCGGGCTGGCGGTCGGGGACAACCAACCTTACGCGGTCAGCGACGAGACGGATTACACGATCCCCGTGCATGGCGAGCGGCGTGGCCTGCCGCACCTGGAGCTCGAGATCCGGCAGGACCTTATCGCCGCTGCGGACGCTCAGCATGAGTGGGCCGAGCTTCTGGCGCTGCTGCTGCCCGAGGCTTGGCGGCAACTGGCCCCGCCAGCCATCCCGCCATCTCGCCCTCCCTAGACCGTCGGCAGCCGGTAATCCTTGAACTGCTCGCGCAGCCGTGTCTTCAGCACCTTGCCGGTGGCGCCGTGCGGGATCTCCGCGACGAAGACGACGTCGTCGGGCAGCTGCCATTTGGCGATCTTGTCGCCGAGCAAGGCCAGGATCGCCTCCTTGCTCGGCTGCTTGCCCGGCTTCGCCACGACGATGAGCAGCGGCCGCTCGTCCCATTTGGGATGCGCCACGCCGATGACGGCAGCCTCGGCAATGTCGGGATGGCCCATCGCGGCGTTCTCGACATCGATCGAGCTGATCCACTCGCCGCCCGACTTGATGACGTCCTTGCTGCGGTCGACGATCTGCATGTAACCGTCGGCATCGATGGTCGAGACGTCACCGGTGCGGAACCAGCCCGCCTCGTCGAACGCCGCCGCGGTGGCCGGCGCGTCGTTGAAATAGCCGCTGACGATCCACGGGCCCCGCACGTAGAGCTCGCCGCTGGACTTGCCGTCATGTGGCTGCGCCTTGCCGTCCGGCCCGACCACTTTCATGTCGACGCCGTAAAGCGGGAAGCCCTGCATGGCCTTCCGCGCGAGCTGCTCCGCCTTGGACCGGCTGAGGTACTTGGCCTTGGGCAGCCCGAGGGTCCCGACCGGGCTCATCTCCGTCATGCCCCAGCCATGGATGCACTGCACGCCGTATTTCTCCTCGAACGCCTGGATCATCGCCGCCGGCGCCGCCGAGCCGCCGACGGTGACGCGGCTGACGCCGTCGATGCGCTTGCCGGTCTGCTCGAGATACTGCAGCAGGCCGAGCCACACCGTCGGCACGCCCAGCGACAGCGTCACCTTCTCCGCCTCGAACAGCTCGTGGAGGCTGGCGCCGTCGAGCTTCGGTCCGGGGAAGACGAGCTTGGCGCCCGACATGGCGGCGGCGTAGGGGATGCCCCAGGCATTGACGTGGAACATCGGCACGACCGGCAGGATCGAATCGCGCATCGATATCGCCACCGCATTGGCCGAGCACACCGCGAAGCTGTGCAGCAGGGTCGAGCGATGGGTATAGAGCGCGCCCTTGGGATTGCCGGTGGTGCCGGAGGTGTAACAGAGCGATGACGCCGTGTTCTCGTCGAAATCGGGCCAGGCGAGGTCGGGCGTCTCGCCGGCGACCAGCTCCTCATAGCAGAGCGCGTCGGGCAACCCGGTCTGCGGCATGTGCGCGCGATCGGTCATGATCACGTAATGCTCGACCGCTCCCCACAGCGCCGCCATCTTCTCGGCGAGCGGCACGAAGGTCAGGTCGAGGAACATCACCTTGTCCTCGGCGTGGTTGACGATGTAGCTGAGCTGGTCGGCGAAGAGCCGCGGGTTGATGGTATGGCACACCGCGCCGATGCCGGAGATGGCGAAGTAGAGCTCGAAATGGCGGTGCGTGTTCCAGGCGATGGTGGCGACGCGGTCGCCCCTGCCCACGCCGAGGCGCTGGAGCCCCTTGGCGAGCTGCTTGGCGCGCCGTTCCGCCTCGGCATAGCTGTAGCGCTGGATCGGCCCTTCGACCGTCCGCGTCACGATCTCGGTATCGCCATGATATTCCGCCGCATATTGGATCAGGGGCCCGATCAGCAGCGGGCGGTCCATCATCAAGCCGCGCATAATGTCTCCCTGTGGCAGGCCGTTTCTGTCCTGTCGGCAAGATATCGCGAAGTCGAACCGAGCGCACGAGCTTGCGACGACCGGATCAATAGGACGCGGAAAAGCCGCCATCGACCGTGAGCACGTGGCCATTGACATAAGCGGCCTCGTCCGAGGCGAGGAACACGGCCGCGCCGCCGATTTCCGCGGGGTTACCCCAGCGCCGCAGCGGCACGCGGCGCTTGAGGAAGGCCTGCGTCGCCGGATCGCCCACAAGATAAGCGTTGGTCTCCGTAGCAAAGAAGCCGGGCGCGATGGCGTTGCTGGTGATGCCGTGCGGGCCGTACTCCACCGCCAGCGAGCGCGTGAGCGCGGCGAGGCCGCCCTTCGATGCGGTGTAGGCGGCATCGCCCGAGCGCGACAGCGGGCCTGCGACCGAGGTGACCATGATGAGCCGGCCAAAGCGGCGCGCCAGCATCAGCTCGGCCGCGGCCTTAGCAAGGCCGAAGGCGCCGGTGAGGTTCGTTTCGAGCATCTGCCGCATGTCCGCACGCGCGAGTTCGCCGATCGGGCGGCGATTACGCAAGCCGACATTGCTCACGAGGATATCGAGCTGGCCGTGCTCGCGGGTGATGGCGGCAAACGCCGCTTCGGTCGCCGCCTCGTCGGCGACGTCGAAGGCGAGCGGCGCCGCATCGAGACCTTGCGCGGCCAAAGCGTCAACGACCGGCGCGAGGCGTGCGGGCTCGCGCCCGTTGACCAGCACGAGCGCGCCGGCAC